>ERZ1699231.411-NODE-411-length-10990-cov-2.227009_pt1 | contig 10990 bp, 8 predicted proteins | sample MGYA00581551_ERZ1699231 | MGnify/ENA primary metagenome ERZ1699231 (study PRJEB42319, sample SAMD00040326) | human oral metagenome | material: saliva | host: Homo sapiens | study: EMG produced TPA metagenomics assembly of PRJDB4115 data set (Metgenomic analysis of... | reverse complement strand
CCCTGCGGTACCGCGGACGTATCGCGGCCATGCCAGGGGAGCGACTCCACGAGGCACCGGTTCCCTTCAGGGCCTGGCGCAGTGCCGCAAGGTCGCCCTCGGGATCCTCCTCCGTCGACGAGGCCGGGGCTTCGATCCCGCCTCCGTGGCGGTAGGCGGCGGCTCGGGCTGCGGCGCGCGCGGAGACGTTCTCCTCGTCGGCGAGGCGGCCGAATCCGTCGGTTTCGATGGCGGCATATTCGCTGGATCCGTCGAGGCTGCGTCGGGGACGTGTTTCGTCGAGGCCCCACGAGGGCAGGGTGGACCTCGTGTAGCCGTGCGTGCGGGCGACGCTCTGGGCTCGTTCGAGGGCGCGGACGACGAACTCGTCGGCGTCGACTTCGTCGCCGGGGGCCTCAGATCCGCTCAGCTCGTCGGCGGCCACGTCCTCGCGCTCACTCATCGTCGGCCTCGTCGATGACAGTGCCGCGCTCGGGGTCGAGGCGCACGCGCAGGGCGTGGTGGTCGAGCGAGGCGGGCAGGTCGCCGGCGACCGCGCAGGTGACGATGATCTGCTCGGCCTTCGAAGCGAGGGCGGCCAGGCCCTCGCGGCGCGAGGAGTCGAGCTCAGCGAACACGTCGTCGAGGATGAGGATCGGTGTGTCGCCGTCGTCGCTGAGCAGTTCGAATGCGCCGAGGCGCAGCGCGAGGGCAACCGACCATGATTCGCCGTGCGAGGCGTAGCCCTTGACGGGCATCGCGCCGAGGCTGAGGGTCAGGTCGTCGCGGTGTGCGCCGACGAGATTGACGCCTCGCTCGGTTTCCTTCTCGCGTACCGACGCGAGGGCCGCGAGCATGCGCTCGGTTTGGGCCTCCACGTCGGTGAGATCAGCGCTGGCCGGGTTGTCGGGGTCGGTGCCGATGACGCGGTCGACCGAGGCATCGAAGGCGAGGCGCAGGTGGCGCGGGGAGTCGGCGACGTCGTCGTAGGAGCGCGCGGCCGGCTCTTCCAGGCGCGATGCGATGGATGCGCGCGTGGCGGTGATGCGCGCAGACAGGGCGGCAAACTGCTGGTCCCAGATCTCGAGGGTCGACAGGACGGGGGACTGGCCGCGGCGGAGCGAGGCCTGGGCTGCCTTCATGAGCGCCGCGCGCTGGCGCGCGACCCGATCGAAGTCGGAGCGCACGGACGCGTGAATGGGGGAGAGCTGCGTGGCCAGGTCGTCCAGGAAAGAGCGGCGCACCGACGGGTCGCCGCGCACGAGCGAGAGGTCCTCGGGTGCGAACACGACCGTGCGCACGATGCCCAGAATCTCGCGGGGCTTGACCTGCGCGCGGTTGATGCGCGCGCGATTGGCCTTGCCGCGAACGATTTCGAGCTCGATGACCTGCTCGCGGCCCGAGGCCACAACACGCGCGCGGATGACGGCACCACCCGGGGCGGCCTCGGCCTCGTCGATGGGGATGCGCACGAGGGCACCCTCCGCGCCGACCCTGTGCGACGAAAACGTGGACAGGTAGGCAAGCGCCTCGACGAGGTTTGTCTTTCCCTGGCCGTTCGCGCCCACGAGGACCGTGGGGCCCTCGGGCAGCTCGACGACCCCGTGCTTCCAGGAGCGGAAGTCGTCGAGGGCCAGGTGGGAGACGCGCACGTCAGATGCCGAAGCGGATGGGCATCAGCAGGTAACGGAACTGCGTGACCTCGCCCTCGTCGGCCTTCTTCTGGCCGGTGATGACGGCCGGCTTCGTGGGGTGCGTGAAGCCGAAGCGCACGTAGTCGGTGTCCAGGACCTGCAGGCCGTCGATGAGGAACTGCGGGTTGAACGCGGTCGAAATATCGTCACCGTTCAGGGTCGCCTCGATGGCCTCGGAGGCCTGGGCGTTGTCGCCCTGTCCGGCCTCGAGGACCAGCTGGCCCTCGGTGAATGCCAGGCGCACGGAAGTCTTGCGCTCGGCGACCAGCGACATACGCTTGACGGCCTCGAGCAGGGCGTGGCGATCGACGACGGCCTGGATCGGCGTCGTGTCAGGGAAGAGGCGGCGCACGGCGGGGTAGTCGCCATCCATGAGCGTCGACGTAGTGCGGCGTCCCTGGGCGGTGAAGCCAATGAGGGACGAGGCACCGGGCTGGGATTCGCCGGACAGGCCGACCTCGACCTTGGCGCCCGAGGTCATCGACTTGGCGACGTCCTGGAGGATGCGGGCCTTGACCAGGGCGACCTCTTCGATGGAGGTGTTGGTGGGCTCCCAATCCAGCTCGCGCATGGCGAGACGGTAGCGGTCGGTGGCCAGCAGCGTGATCGCCGGGCCGTTGATCTCGATGCGCACGCCCGTCAGCAGGGGCAGCGTGTCGTCGCGCGACGCGGCGATCGACACCTGGGAGACGGCCTGCGACAGCGTCGAGGAATCGATCGCACCGATGCCCGTGGGCTGCGCAGGCAGCAGCGGGTACTCGTCGAGGGGCATAACCGCAAGTGTGAAGTGCGAGGAGCCGCAGACCAGGTTTACCTTCTGGCCGTCGAGCTCGACGGAGACGGGCTTGGAGGGCAGCGACTTGGAGATGTCGGCGAGCAGACGACCGGAGACCAGGACCTCGCCGGCCTCGTCGACGGTTGCGGGGATGTGCGAGTTCGCGGAGACCTCGTAGTCGAAGGAGGACAGGGTCAGCTCGTCGCCTTCAGCCTTGATGCGCACGCCGGCCAGGATCGGCGAGGCCGGACGCACGGGGAGCGCGCGGGCGGTCCACGACACGGCTTCGGCCAGAACATCGCGGGCGACGGTGAACTTCATAGCTGCCTCCAAAACACAAAACGGATCGGACACTACTTTACCCACAAGTGTGCCCACGTGGGGCAGGAAATTTGCCTCGCGCGCGCCATCGCGCAGCGCTGGCGGCGCCGTTGTTGTGCGGAGGCCTGTGAAAAAATTTTTGTCATTTGACCTTCCTTCCATCATAAGGGCTGTGAGTTCTGTGGATAACTCCCTTACGCGGCGGAATTTCAGTCAAATCTCTGTGATGTCATTCTGGGACGAGGCTGTGGATTCGTCACGTCGTCCTGTGCACGAAGCAAATGACAACGTTTTGAGATCCACAGGCATGCCCTCTTTCTACACAGCTTGAGCTCGCTCATGCACCAGATGTGCACAACTCCTGTGAATGGGGCGCGGGCGCCAACTTTCGTCAGCGCCCGCGCCGTTTTCACGACTCCCTGGCCTTCTGCTTGATGCGGTTTGTAAGCTCCGACACGTGATTGAAGGTCTCGCGCTTTTCCTTCATAAGCTTCGAGATCTTCTTGTTCGCGTGCATAACCGTCGTGTGGTCGCGTCCGAAAGCCTGTCCGATCTTGGGCAGGGACAGGTCGGTGAGCTCGCGGCACAGATACATGGCGATCTGGCGGGCTTCGACGACGTTGTGGCTGCGCTCCGAGGAACCCATTTGTTCAATGGTGACGCCGAAGTAGACGGCGCACTGGCTCATGATGAGGCTGACGGTGATCTCGTTGTCGTCCGGGTTGGACACGAAGTCCTTGAGCATCATCTGCGCGAGGTTCAAGTCAATGCGCTCCTGGTACAGCGACGCCCACGCGCCGATGCGCACGAGCGCGCCCTCGAGCTCACGGATGTTGGAGGAGATGCGCGAGGCCACGTATTCAAACACCTCAGGGGTGACCTCGAGGCCCTCGGCATCCGCCTTCTTATGGAGGATCGCGATGCGGGTCTCCAGGTCCGGCGGCTGAACATCCACGAGCAGGCCCGAGGAGAAGCGCGACCGCATGCGGTCCTCGAATCCCTTGAGCTGGGCCGGGGGCAGGTCCGAGGTCAGGACGATCTGCTTGTTGGCGCTGTGCAGCGCATTAAAGGTATGGAAGAAACCTTCGACCGTCTGTTCCTTGTCGCCGATGAACTGGATGTCGTCGATGAGGAGGATGTCGAGTTCGCGGTAGCGGCGGTGGAAGGCCTCGACCTGGGAGTTGTCCGTCTTATTGAGGCGAATCGCGTTGATGAACTCGTTCGTGAATTCTTCGGAGTTGACGTAGCGGACCTTGAGGTGAGGCATCATCGACAGCGCGTTGTGGCCGATGGCCTGGAGCAGGTGCGTCTTGCCCAGTCCGGAATCGCCGTAGATAAACAGGGGATTGAAGGCGGTACCCGGGGTTTCCGAAGCGGCCAGCGCGGCGGCGTGCGCGAAACGGTTCGACGGGCCGATGACGAAGGTGTCGAAGGTGAACTTCGGGTTGAGGTGGGTCGGGCCGGAGTCGGTGGGCGCGGTGACGAGGGCGGGGGAGTGGTGCTCCTCGTCCACATCAATCGACGAGGCCGGGGCGGGTGCGGGTGCGGTGGGGGTCTGCTCCTCCTCTTCCTCTTCGTCCGTGAGGACATCGAGTGTGGGATCGACGGTGATGGCGATGCGCACGGTGCGGCCCAGGTGCACGGACAGGGCGGTTGTCAGCTTCGACTGCGCCTTGTCTTCGATCCACTGCTTGGTGAAATCGTTGGGGACGGCGAGCAGAATCGTGCCTTCGATGTCGCCGAGGGGGCGAGCGGAGCGCAACATCGACGTGGCGACGGGCCCCAGCTCGTCGGTGGGGACTGCGTCCAGGGCCGCAGCCCACGCGCGTGTGAGGGAATCCGACTCCACGGCAACCTCCGGTCACAAATATTGGTGAGTTCGGTCACGACTTCTCGGTGATGTGCGTGACGCTCGTACATTGTCGCAGTGTAGTCCGCGCACATGTTATGCACAGACTGGGGATGGAGCTGTGGAGAACTATCACAGAATCACAGCTCTGTAGTTACAACTTTGGGTCCGCAGCAGCGTGCGGAAAGCAAAAATACGAACAGCCTGTGGATAACTTCCTTCATGCACCCTCTGTGGATGGATGAGATCCACAGTGATTTACACAGCTGTGGATACTGTGTGTGACGCGGTGGGTAACGTTGCCGCGTTGACGTGTGGCCCCAATCCGCTTAGGCTTGATCTTTGTTTGCGCCCATTTCGGGCGTGCGTCCCCGCTATCGCGCCCCCGTGTGTCGATAGCCCAACCGATACCGAGTGGGAAACCACTCCCCGCCGAGGAGAATTGCCGTGACCACCAAGCGGACCTTCCAGCCCAACAACCGTCGTCGCTCCAAGACGCACGGCTTCCGTCTGCGCATGTCGACCCGCGCCGGCCGCGCCATTCTGGCTGCCCGCCGTCGCAAGGGCCGCGCCAAGCTGTCCGCCTGAGACACACCGGTGCTGCCGCGCGCGCACCGCATGGTTGACCCAGCGGATTTCACCGCCGCGATCCGACAAGGAACGCGTGCAGGAGATCCGCTGGTTGTCGTCCACGTCCGAGCCGACGAGGAACGCAACAGTCGCCTCGTCGGTTTCGTCGTACCCAAGCGGGAAATCAAGCGCGCCAACGGACGCAACCGCGTCAAGCGGCAGCTGCGCCACCTCATGCGCGAGCGAATCGCCGACCTACCCGAAGGATCCAGGGTCGTCGTGCGGGCCTCACACAAGGCCCTCGGCGTTCCCTCCAAGGAACTCGGCGAACACCTCGACCGCGTGATGGCGCGAGCGTGGCGCAAGTGGGACGCGCGATGAACCTGGCGGGCCGGGCGCTTCGCGCTCTCGTGTCCGCACCCATCGTCGCCTACCAGCGCTACATCTCCCCGGCCCTCGGCCCCCGGTGTCGATACGCACCCAGTTGCTCGACCTACGCTCTCCAGGCCATTCGCGTCCACGGACCCATCAAGGGACTCATCCTCGCGGCTTGGCGGTTGCTGAGATGCAACCCCTGGAGCCACGGGGGAGTGGACCACGTACCAGAGCGTGGACGCTGGAAGCCCGACCCCTGGATCCCACCCGAGGATTGGGCTGGGCACGACAACTGGGAACGTCCCGCCCCCATGGGACTCGACCCGGAGCACGACCTGACCGAGCCGGACACGGCCTCGGGACTCTAAGGAACAACGAAACAGCGGCGCTCCCGCGCCACGGCGAAAGCGAAAACTATGTTCGACGCAATCCTCCACCCCTTCGCGTGGGCGATCTCCTACGTGTGGGTATGGATCCACGACCTCCTCGTGCTGCTCGGAATGTCCTCCGGCTCCGGCATCGCGTGGGTCCTGTCCATCGTGCTGCTCACCGTCCTGGTGCGCATCGCCATCATCCCGCTGTTCCTCAAGCAGATCCGCTCCTCGCGCGCCATGCAGGCGATCCAGCCCGAGATGCGCAAGATCCAGGAGAAGTACAAGGGCAAGAAGGACCAGGTCAGCCGTCAGAAGATGATGGAAGAGACCCAGGCCCTCCAGCGCAAGCACAAGGTCTCGCCCTTCGCCTCCTGCCTGCCCATGCTCGTGCAGATGCCCGTCCTGTTCGGCATGTACCGCGCCATCATCGCGGTCTCCTCCATCTCCGCCGGCACCTACACCTACCGCGGCGATTCCACCGATCACCTCGGCCCGCTGACCGAGTCCGTGTCCACCGAGATCGTCAACTCCACCGTCTTCGGCGTTCCGCTGTCCCACACCCTGCGCGACTCCTGGGGCCAGCCCGCGATCGTCACTGTCTTCATCGCCGCGATCGTCCTCATGGTCGTCCTGCAGTTCGTCTCCATGCGCCTGTCCTTCTCGCGCAACATGCCCGACATGGGCGACAACCCGATGGCCCAGTCGCAGCGCTCCATGATGTACGTGATGCCGCTGATGTTCATCTTCTCCGGCGCGTTCTTCCAGATGGGCGTCGTCATCTACACCGTGACCGCCTCCTTCTGGGCCCTCGCCCAGTCCTTCTGGACCATCAAGGTTATGCCGACCCCCGGCTCCCCGGCCTACGCGGACCTGCTTGAGTCGCGCGAGTCCGCCTACCAGGAATGGGCCAAGCCCTTCTTCCAGAACTACGACCGTGAGCGCGCCGCCCTGGGCGTTGCCGGCTCCGATCCTCGCATCGACGAGCTCAACGAGCGCACCCTCGCTGAGCTTCGTTCCAAGGCTAAGAAGCAGCACGTTGCCTCCGACTTCCCCGCCGAGATGAGCGCGGGCGAGATCATCACCGTCTACCGCAACCTGGCCACTCAGAAGTGGACGACCCTGCCAGACGAGCAGTGGATGCACGGCCTCACCCTCGCCGTCGAGAAGCGCCTCGCCAAGCAGGAAGCCTCCGCCCAGCGCGCCGAGCTCCAGAAGCAGGTCCGCGACCGCCGCACCCTCGAGCGCGAGGGAGCCAAGGCCTCGTCGAAGGACGAGTCCGAGGCCAACGACTCCGCCTCCGGCCACGGCTCGCTCAGCGCCGAGGAGATCGAGCGTCGCCGCATCGAGCGCCGCAAGGCCCGTCGTCGCTCCGGCAACAAGCGCTGACCACCATAGATTCACGGTTCCAGGCCCCCAGCCGGTAACCTGGACACCAGCAAGACCCCATTCCCCACTACGGAGGACACGTCATGAGTGACGACAACGCAGACAAGCTGACCCGCCTCGAAGAAGAAGGCGAAATCGCCGCCGACTACCTGGAAGAGCTGCTTGATATCGCCGATCTCGACGGCGACATCGAGATCGACGTCGAGAACGGTCGCGCATCCGTCGAGATCGTCGCCGACGATCCCGAGGCTCTCGAGCGCCTCGTCGGCGAGGATGGCGAGGTCCTGGACGCGCTCCAGGAACTGACCCGCCTGGCCGTCCAGACCGAGACCGGCGAGCGCTCTCGCCTCATGCTCGACATTGCCGGCTTCCGCGCCGAGCGCAAGGAAGAGCTGCAGGACATCACCCGCGAGGCCATCGCCCGCGTGCGCGCCACCGGCGAGGCCGTCAAGCTCGACGCCATGAACCCCTTTGAGCGCAAGGTGTGCCACGACGTGGTCGCCGACGAGGGCCTGACCTCCGAGTCCGAGGGCGCCGAGCCCCACCGCCGCGTGGTGATCCTCCCCGCGGGCACCGACGGTGAGTGAGAACCCGAACGGGACGGGAAGGGGTCGCCAGGTCGGCGACCCCTTCGTCCCAGAAGAGCCCACGCAGGCCGTCCGCGACTTCTTCGGGCCGGCCTTCGCCGAGGTCGCCGAATACGCGCGCATGCTCGAGGAGGAAGGCGAGATTCGCGGCCTCCTCGGCCCGCGCGACATGGAGCGCATCTGGTCGCGCCACATCGTCAACTCCGCCGCGGTCCTGGACTTCATGCCGCGTAAGGATGGCCGTCAGGTCCTCGACGTCGGCTCCGGATCGGGGCTGCCGGGCATCGTGATCGCCGCCTGCCGCCCCGAGCTCGACGTGCATCTCGCCGAGCCCATGGCGCGCCGCGTTGAGTGGCTCATGGACGTCGTGGAGGACCTGGGCCTCGACAACGTCACCATTCACCAGGCGCGCGCCGAAGAGCTGCGCGGCAAGGGCAAGGCCGACGTGGTCACCGCTCGCGCCGTGGCCAACATGAGCAAGCTCGTGCGCATGACGTCGAAGCTGATCGCCCCCGGGGGCTCGCTCGTGGCCCTTAAGGGCCGCCGCGCGCCCATCGAGGTGGACGAGGCCTCGGCGGAGCTGCGTCGTCACCACCTGCGCGCTGAGATCCACGAGGTGCCGTCCATCATGGAGGACGAGTCCACGTACGTGGTGGTCTGCACGCGCATTAAGTAATGCGTCCCCAGTGGGGGAGAGGAGCGTCGTGGCGGTTGCTGCGGCGCTCCTCTTATTTAGTGATGCACAACACATTAGTGTTGTGTTGTGTCAGATTGATTCCCTCGATTGACGGTTTGTCACGTTGTGTGTTTTCGCTGGGAGAATCGATCCTACAGAACGAAATTTTCGTCGTTGTACGGCGGTGTGCGGAGATTGTGTGCGCCTGGATGCATCCTGGGCCTTTCGTGCTGGAAGTGAGTGCGTGTGCCCGTAAACTAGGGGCAGTATCTAGGAAGGTGTCTCGTGAGTACCAACAACACCCCTTTGTCGAATCAGATCGAGCGCAACATGCGCGATCTGGCCATGCTCGAACGCGCGACGTTCCCGCGCCCCGAGCACACGCGCATCATTGCCGTCGCGAACCAGAAGGGGGGTGTCGGTAAGACGACGTCGGCCGTTAACCTCGCGGCCGGCCTCGCGATGGGTGGCTTGTCTGTCCTCGTTGTCGACGCGGACGCCCAGGGAAATGCCTCGAGCGCGCTCGGCGTTCCCCACCCCGCCGGAACCCCGTCAACCTACGACGTCATTATCGGTGGGGCCAGCGTTGCCGACGTCGTGCAGCCGTGCCCCGATATCGACGGCATCATGGTCTGCCCGGCCACGATTGACCTGTCCGGTGCCGAGATCGAGCTCGTCGATGTCGAACGGCGGGAGTACCGCCTGCGCGATGCTCTGCGTGAGTATGTTTCGGAGCATGCCGAGATCGACATCGTTCTCATCGACTGCCCGCCCTCCCTTGGGCTCGTCACGCTCAATGTCATGGTTGCCGCCGACGAGGTTATGATCCCGATTCAGGCCGAATACTACGCTTTGGAGGGCCTCAGTCAGTTGTGGAATACCGTCGAACGTATTGGCGTGGATCTCAACCCTGGCCTGCGTGTCTCGGGCATGCTGCTCACCATGGCGGACAAGCGTACGAGGCTCTCCGAGGAGGTCGAGGGCGAGGTTCGCTCGCACTTCCCGGACCACACGTTCGAGACCGTTATCCCGCGTTCCGTGCGCATTTCTGAGGCTCCGAGCTATGGCCAGACCGTCGTCACCTACGATCCTCGTAACGTGGGTGCAATCGCGTATCGGAAGGCCGCACTTGAGCTGTGTCAGCGTGTCGCAGCCACCGAGGAGTGATTGTTTCACGTGAAACATTCGGAGTTTTCCCTATGTTTCCGCTGATGGGAACGTATTAGTCACCATGCGTGAGCATTGGTGCAACAAAGTGATCAAAGACGCTTACTAGCTGAGCGCATGCCATTGTTTCACGTGAAACAATGAACCGACGCAATTGAAGGAGTATTGCAATGGCGGATGCAGCACCGAAGTCTGAGGGCCGTAAGGGCGCTCGCAAGCACACAGGCCTCGGCCGTGGTCTTGGAGCTCTCATTCCTCAGGCTAGTGAGCAGACGCCGAATAACGCACCCTCCGCGCCTTCCCGTCCCCTGGACGTGTTCTTCCCCGAAGGTAGCTCCGGCGGCAAGCGTGGAGGTTCCGCTAAGGACCTTTTGCAGCCTAAGCGTGGCACTGCCTCGTCGAAGAAGAAGCGTCCGGCGATGCCGTCCGTTGATGCGGCCGGTGGACGGCGCGGCGGCGGCTCTCGCAGCGGTCTCGGCGGCGGAATCAATGGCTCAGATTCCCGCCAGAAGGCTGCTCGTGTGCCCGCAACAGGCTCTTCCGCGAACGAAGCAGACAAGCGCGAAGAACAGAATGTTTCACGTGAAACATCCGTCGATCACGAGCTTCTTCCGGTGCCCGGTGCATCCTTCGCTGAAATTGCGATCGATCAGATTGTTCCCAACACGAAGCAGCCTCGAGAGGTCTTTGATGAGGACGATCTGAAGGAACTGTCGGCCTCGATCAAGGAGGTCGGCGTTCTCCAGCCCGTTGTCGTTCGTAGTATCCCCGCGAAGGGCCGCTCCGAGAAGCTCACCGAGTTCCTCGCCGAGAAGCCCGAAGCACGCTACGAACTGATCATGGGTGAGCGCCGCCTGCGCGCCTCCGAGCTCGCCGGCGAAACCACGATTCCGGCAATCATCCGGGAGACCGATGACGGGGACCTGCTCCGCGACGCGCTCCTGGAGAACCTCCACCGGGCCCAGCTCAACCCGTTGGAAGAAGCGAGCGCATATCAGCAGCTCATGGCAGATTTCGGTGCGACTCAGGAGGAGCTCGCCAAGCGAATCGCCCGCTCGCGCCCGCAGATTGCTAACACCTTGCGCCTCCTTAAGCTCCCGCCGTCAGTCCAGAAGAAGGTCGCCGCTCAGGTCATCACCGCCGGCCACGCCCGTGCACTGCTGTCGCTGTCGACGCCCGAGGAAATGGAGCGACTGGCTGAGCGTATCGTCGCCGAGGGTCTCTCTGTGCGTACTAC
>ERZ1699231.407-NODE-407-length-11011-cov-1.664186_pt1 | contig 11011 bp, 4 predicted proteins | sample MGYA00581551_ERZ1699231 | MGnify/ENA primary metagenome ERZ1699231 (study PRJEB42319, sample SAMD00040326) | human oral metagenome | material: saliva | host: Homo sapiens | study: EMG produced TPA metagenomics assembly of PRJDB4115 data set (Metgenomic analysis of... | reverse complement strand
GGACAGGCCCGACAGGGGAGTGTTGGTCAGGCCATGGGCGCGGATCTGCTCGGCGATGCCGGGAATCTCGACCTCGATGATCGAGCGGACGACTTCGGGCGCATAGTTGCCCACGCCGAAGCCTGAGCCCCCCAGGATCAGGATGAAACGCGCGCCAGCGGCGAGTGCCTCGCGGATTTCCGTGTCGAGGACGTCGGCGCTCTCGGGGATCGCGGCCATCGTCACCTGGTCCAGGCCTGCCGTAGTCAGCGCTCCAACGCATGCGGGGGTCGCCCGATCCTCCTTCGTGCCGCGCTGGATGCGGTCCGAGTAGGCGATGATGTGGGCGTTGATCTGGCTCAGGTCGTAGTCGACGGATGTGGGCATGGTGTCCTCCGAGAAGTGGTTACGTATGAGTGTGATCCTAGTCCCTTTCATGGGTGTGAGAGGGCGATGAGGGCACGGGGTGTGGGCGCGTTTTATGTCCGGTGGGGCCGAGGCAATTGCTGGCTTGTGCGCTCCGGGTGCTGTTCGTGTGGTGGATCGGAGGTCGGCGATCTCCCGTGAGTCTTTTTAAGCGGGGTGAGAGCAAATTTAATAGGTAGGGGTATTTTCCTTGAAAATGAAGGCGTTCAGCGTCGGCAGATTACTGTCGCGGCAGCCTGTTGCCTGGCCGCATCGCGCTTGTTAGATTTATCGCGTTCAATCCCCTCTCAAAAGGAGATCCCTGTGCGTTCCCTCCGCTTCCTCCCCCTCGTGGGTGCTGCCGCCCTGGCCTTGGCCGCCTGCACCTCCGGCTCTACCCCTGCTGCTGATTCCACGGCCTCGTCCGACAACGCAACGGTCCCCTCCCGCGAGGTCGTTCTCAACGTCTACGCCGCCGCCTCGCTGACCGAGACCTTCGAGGAACTCGAATCCTCTTTTGAGGCGGCCTACCCGGACGTCGATGTCCGCTTCAACTTCGCCGGGTCGCAGGACCTGGTCACCCAGCTCGGCGAGGGTGCAGACGTCGATGTTCTGGCCACCGCGAATGAGTCCACCATGAAGAAGGCCGCCGACGCCTCCCAGGTCGACGACCAGACCCTCTTCGCGTCTAACAGCCTCACCCTCATTACGACGCCCGGTAACCCGGCGGGCATCACCGGTCTCGACTCCTCGCTCGACGGCGTTAAGTTGGTCATCTGCGCGCCCGAGGTCCCCTGCGGCAAGCTCACCAAGACCCTCACCGAGAAGCTCGGCGTGACCCTGCACCCCGTCTCCGAGGAACAGGCCGTCACCGACGTGCGCGGCAAGGTATCCTCCGGCCAGGCCGACGCCGGCATCGTCTACAAGTCCGATGCCCTGGCCGAGGGCGATGCCGTCGACACCGTCGACATTCAGGGTGCTGACGAGGCCGTCAACGAGTACCCGATCGCGCTCGTGAGTACCTCCACGAAGAAGGACTACGGGCAGAAGTGGATCGACCTGGTGCTGTCCCCCGAAGGCCAGGCCCTCCTCAGTGAGGCTGGCTTCACTCCCGCCGTCAAGTAGCGTCGACGTATGACCTCATGCAGGACGCCCGCCGTCAGCCCCCTGCCCGTCTGGGCGGGGGGCCTCGGCGCGCTCGCCCTGTGCTTCCTGCTCCTGCCCCTGGCCTTCATGCTGGGGCGCGTCAACTGGGCCACCCTCGGCGCGACGCTCGCGACCCCGGAGGCTCGCGACGCCCTCGGCCTGTCGCTGCGCACGTGCGCCGTCGCGCTCGGCGTGGATCTCCTCCTCGGCGTCCCCGCTGCCCTCCTGCTGTCCCGCTCGTGGCGGGGCGTGCGCGCCGCCCGCATTCTCGTCGCCCTGCCGCTCTCGCTGCCGCCCGTCGTCGCGGGCATCGCGCTGCTCGCTGCCTTCGGCAGGCGCTCGACCCTCGGGGCGCTCCTCAGCGGGGCCGGCCTCGACATCGCCTTCACGACAACCGCCGTCGTCATCGCCCAGGTCTTCGTTTCCCTGCCCTTCCTCATCGTCACCCTCGAGTCCGCGCTGCGCGCCCGCGAGCAGGGGCTCGACGAGATGGCCTCCTCCCTGGGGGCCTCGCCCACGCGCGTGTTCTGGCAGATCACCCTGCCGACCGTCCTGCCCGGCCTCGGGCGCGGCGCCGCCCTCGCGCTGGCCCGATGCCTCGGCGAGTTCGGCGCGACCCTCACCTTCGCGGGATCCATGCAGGGCGTCACCCGCACGATGCCCCTCCAGATCTACCTGGCCCGCGAATCCGACGCGGACCTGGCCCTCGCGCTCGGCATCGTCCTCCTCGGCGTCGCGGCCGCCGTCGTCGCGCTCACGGAAACCCCGTGGGGACGCCTCGCCTCCCTCCTTCGATCGACGAGGTCCGGGTTGGTTGCCGCTCCCGCTGACCCTTCCGCTCGCTCCCCCGAGGCCCCCGCCGCGCTCGCGGGAGAAGCGGGGGAGAGCGTGGCCGTGCGCGTCGCCGGAACCGTGGCGGCGCGCGGATGGGACGTGGACGCGGAGCTCCGCCCCGGCCTCGTCACCGCCGTCGTCGGCCACAACGGCGCCGGAAAGTCGACGCTCGCCCAGGTGATCGCCGGGACCCTGCGCCTGGATAGCGGGACCGTCAGCATCGGCGAGCGAGTCGTCGATGATGCCGCCACGTTCGTGCCCGCGCGCCGCCGCGGTGTCGCCATGGTCTCCCAGGCGCCCCGCATCTTCACCCACATGAGCGTGGCTGCCAATGTCTCCTTCCCCCTGCGCGTGCGCGGGGTGGGGCGCGCCGAGGCCCGGGCCGCCGCCCTCGAACAGCTGCGCGCCGTGGGGATCGCCGACCTCGCGAGCAAGCGCGCCTCCGACCTGTCGGGCGGCCAGGCAGCCCGCGTCGCGATCGCACGCGCCCTCGTCTTCCGCCCCGAGGTCCTCATCCTCGACGAGCCCACGGCCGCCCTCGACGTCGAGGCCACCGCCCAGGTCTCCGCCGTTCTACGCGAGCGCCTGGCGGGTTCCGGCATTACGACCCTGCTGGTCTCACATGACATCGCCGAGGTCCTCTCCCTCGCCTCCCACATGATCGTCATGGGGGAGGGGCGCATCGTCGAGGAGGGCGAACCCGCCCGCGTGCTCGCATCGCCCGCGTCGGTGTTCGCGGCCCGCCTGGCCGGGCTCAACATCGTGAGTGGGCCTCCTGTGGCGCGTCCCGGCATGGTCGGCGTGCGCGTCGGCGACGGGGTGCTTTGGGCGGCCGACAGCGCCACCCCCGAGGAGGAGTCAGCGCGCGTCGCCCTCACCTTCCCGCCCGAGGCCGTGGCCCTGTCCCGCGAGGAAGCCCACGCCTCGCCGCGCTCCGTCCTGCCCGGCGTCGTTGCGGGCATCGATGTCGATGGCTCCCTCGTCAGCGTGCGCGTCGCGCTCGCGGAGGGTGTGTCGGTGAGCGCCCGCGTCACCGCCGCCGCATGGTCCGAGCTGGGCCTCGGTGTCGGCGATCGCCTCTGGGCGAGCGTGAAGGCCACCCAGGTCCGCGCGATCCGCGTCGCGCCGACCTCCTGATTGTTTCATTGTCTGACGGTGGCGCGAATTTTGTCACGCTTCATATGTTGTAATTCTTGGTTTTCGCATGAGCGGGGTCCGCGCCCCCAAAATGCAGAACGCAGCCTATTTTCGCGGTTATTCTGCGGTTTTAATCGCCGCGTACCAGCAGTCGGTGGACAGCTTTGACTCTGCGTGAGGGGTTTCCTAAGTTGTGATGAGAACCCAGGAGGTACCTCATGACAACACAGGGTCACCACGAGGCAACGCGCCCCTATCAGCTCGGCATCGACGTCGGCTCGACGACGGTGAAGGCCGTCGTTTTGGACGGGAACCGCCGCCTTTTCTCCGACTACCGCCGCCACAACGCAGACGTGCGTGCATCCCTGGGGGCCCTCCTCGCCGACGTCGAGCGCGCCCTGCCCGGCGCCCGTGTCCACGCGGCCATCACCGGATCCGGCGGCCTGACGACCGCTCGCGCCATGGGGATCCCCTTCGTCCAGGAGGTCATCGCGGGCACCGAGGCCACCCAGCGCCTCCACCCCGAAGTCGACGTCGTCATCGAGCTGGGCGGCGAGGACGCCAAGCTCACCTACCTGCACCCCACCCCCGAGCAGCGCATGAACGGCACCTGCGCGGGTGGCACCGGTGCCTTCATCGACCAGATGGCGACCCTCCTGCACACGGACGCCTCCGGCCTCGGCGAGCTGGCGACCCGCCACACCCAGCTCTACCCGATCGCCTCGCGCTGCGGCGTCTTCGCCAAGTCCGACATCCAGCCCCTCATCAACCAGGGCGCCGCCCACGAGGACCTGGCCGCCTCCATCTTCAACGCCGTCGCCACCCAGACCATCGCCGGCCTGGCGTGCGGTCGCCCGATCCGCGGAACCGTCATGTTCCTCGGCGGCCCCCTGCACTTCCTGCCCGCCCTGCGCGAGGCCTACAAGGCCCTCTTGCCCAAGGCCGACTCCTTCGTCACCCCCGACGACGCCCAGCTCTACGTCGCGATTGGCGCGGCCCTCCTCGCCGAGAAGGAGGCCGTCAAAAAACAACGTCAGGCCGAGGAAACGGGCACGACCTCCGTCGACACCCGCGGCGAGAAGCTCACGACCCTCATGGAGCGTCTCGCAGCCGCCCCCGTGCAGGTCGAATCCCCGCGCATGGATCCGCTCTTCGCGACCCCCGAGGACCGCGAGGAGTTTATCGCCCGCCACAGCCTCGACGTCATCCCCAAGGCCAGCCTCGACGAGGCCGAGGGCCGCTGCTGGCTCGGCATCGACGCGGGCTCCACGACGATCAAGGCCGTCGTCATCGACTCCCAGGACCGCATCGTCTTCACCCACTACGCCTCCAACGAGGGCGACCCCGTGGCCGCGGCCGTCGACATCGTGCGCGCGGTGCGAGGCGCGTTGCCCGAGGGCTGCGAGATCGGCCGCTCGTGCGCGACCGGCTACGGCGAAGGCCTCGTCAAGGCCGCCCTGACCATGGACGAGGGCGAGATCGAGACGATGGCCCACTACCGCGCAGCCGAATTCATTTGCCCCGGCGTCACCTCCGTCATCGACATCGGCGGCCAGGACATGAAGTACCTGCGCATCCGCGACCACGCGGTGGACTCCATCTCCGTCAACGAGGCCTGCTCCTCGGGCTGCGGCTCCTTCCTGCAGACCTTCGCGCAGACGATGGGCACCGACGTGCGCTCCTTCGCGCGCATGGCCATGGAATCCGAATCCCCCGTGGACCTGGGCACCCGCTGCACGGTGTTCATGAACTCCTCCGTCAAGCAGGCGCAGAAGGAAGGCGCGGACGTGCGCGACATCAGCGCCGGCCTGTCCTACTCCGTCGTGCGTAACGCCCTCTACAAGGTCATCAAGCTCAAGGAGCCCTCGGACCTGGGTGAGCGCGTCGTCGTCCAGGGCGGCACATTCCTCAACGACTCCGTGCTGCGCGCCTTCGAACTGCTCACCGGCCGCGAGGTTGTGCGCCCCGACATCGCCGGCCTCATGGGCGCGTACGGCGCCGCCCTGACCGCGCGCATGCACGACACGGGGGAGGGAACCTCGTCCCTGGCTACGATCGAGGCCCTCGAGGGCTTCGGTGTTGACACCACGCGCAAGACCTGCCGCCTGTGCCAGAACCACTGCCAGATGACCATCTCGACCTTCTCCAACGGCGAGCGCCACGTGTCGGGCAACCGCTGCGAGCGCGGCGCATCCCTGGAGCGCGTGCCCAAGAAGTCGGACCTGCCCAACCTCTACGACTGGAAGTACAAGCGGATCTTCGGATACCGCCGCCTCACCGAGAAAAAGGCCTTCCGCGGCGACATCGGCATCCCGCGCGTGCTCGGCATGTACGAGAACTACCCGTTCTGGTTCACGATGCTCACCGCGTTGGGCTTCCGCGTCATGATCTCGGGCCGCTCCAACCACGACCTCTTCGAGACCGGCATGGAGTCCATCCCCTCGGAGAACGTGTGTTACCCGGCCAAACTCGTCCACGGGCACATCGAGTCCCTGCTGGACAAGGGCATCACGACGATCTTCTACCCCTGCGTCGACTTCGAGCAGAAGCTCACCGAGTCCGAAAACTCCTTCAACTGCCCCATCGTGGCGACCTACCCCGAGGTCATCCGCAACAACATGGAGCGCCTCTTGGAGCCGGGCACCCAGTTCATCAGCCCCTTCGTCAACTTCGGTAACCGCGAGTACCTGCCCGCGCATCTGTCCAAGACCTTCAAGCAGTACGGCTACGACATCCCCGTCGAGGAGATGAAGGCAGCCCTGGACAAGGCGTGGGAGGAGGACGCCGCCGTCAAGGCTGAGATTCGCGCGAAGGGCGTCGAAACCATCGAATGGATGCGTGAGCACGGCGTGCGAGGCATCGTGCTCGCGGGCCGCCCCTACCACCTCGACCCCGAGATCAACCACGGCATTCCCGAGGTCATCGTGGGCCTGGGCATGGCCGTCCTCACCGAGGACTCCATCGTGGACGCGCGCCTCGAGCGCCCCCTGCGCGTCCTCGACCAGTGGTCCTACCACTCGCGCCTCTACGAGGCCGCCGCCCGCGTCGGCGACGAGCCCGACCTCGAGATGGTCCAGCTCAACTCCTTCGGCTGCGGCGTCGACGCGATCACCGCCGACCAGGTCCAGGAGATCCTCGAAGGCCGCGGCGACGTGCACACCGTGCTCAAGATCGACGAGGTCTCCAATCTGGGTGCGGCGAAGATTCGCCTGCGTTCCCTCGACGCGGCGATCACCGAGCGCGCTTCCCTTGCCTCCACTATTGACGAGGCCGGGGCCGGGGACGGCGAAAACGGAGCGGATGGAGCGGAACTGGCCCCCGCCTCGTCCGTGGGCCTGGTGTCGGGCTCCGTCGACACCGCCACCCTGCGCGACCCCTCCGGCGACGCCGCCCGCGAGGAGGAGGCCGGGCACATCCAGCCCCGCGCCGTCTTCACCGAGGAGATGCGCGAGGCCGGATACGAGATCCTCGCCCCCCAGATGTCCCCGATCCACTTCCGCTTCCTCACCCCGCTGTTCGCAACCGCAGGCCTGAAGGTGCGCGTGCTCGAGCACACGAGCCGCACCTCCATGGAGGTCGGCCTCAAGTACGTCAACAACGACTCGTGCTACCCGGCGATCGTCGTCATCGGCCAGCTCCTCGACGAGTTCATCTCCGGGCGCGCCGACCCCGACCGTACCGCCGTCGGCATCACGCAGACGGGCGGCATGTGCCGCGCCAGTAACTACGCGGCCCTCCTACGTAAGGGCCTGCGCGACGCCGGATACCCGCAGGTGCCGGTCATCGCACTGTCCGTCCAAGGTATCGAGGACAACCCCGGCTTCCACCTGGGCGTCGCCCACCTCCACAAGGCCATTCAGGCCTTCGTCATCGGCGACGCCATCCAGTCGATGCTGCTGCGCGTGCGCCCCTACGAGGCCACCCCCGGCTCCGCGATGGACCTGTACCGCACGTGGGACGGCTACGTCCAGGAGTGGATCACCTCGGGACGCGTGGCGGCCCTCGGCGGACGCGTCTCCTACGGGAAGATCATCCGAGAGTGCGTGCGCGCCTTCGACGCCCTCCCCCTGCGCGACATTCCCCGCAAGCCGCGCGTCGGCCTGGTTGGCGAAATCCTCGTGAAGTTCCACCCCGACGCCAACAACCACGCCGTCGACGTCATCGAAGCCGAGGGCTGCGAGGCCGAACTGCCCGGCCTCATGCAGTTCTTCCACAACTCCGTGGCCACCGCCGCGTGGGACAAGGAGAACCTGGGCATCGAGGGCAAGCAGCGCTACATCATGCCGATCGTTTTGTGGGCGCTCAAGAAGTACGAGAAGCCCGTGCACCGCGCGTTTGCCGCGACGAACGGCAAGTTCGAGGCGCACCGGCCCATCGAAGAGATGATCGAGCGTTCCCAGGACATTGCGCGCCTGGGTAACCAGGCCGGCGAAGGCTGGTACCTGACCGCCGAGATGGTTGACATGATCGAGCACGGCTGCCCGAACATCATCTGCGCCCAGCCCTTCGCGTGCCTGCCTAACCACGTCGTTGGCAAGGGCATGTTCCGCGCGCTGCGCACCCGCTACCCCGAGGCCAACATCGTGGCCGTCGACTACGACCCGGGTGCCTCCGAGGTCAACCAGCTCAACCGCATCAAGCTCATGCTCGCCACCGCCCTGCAGGACCCGCAGGCACGCGACGGCGACGTCCTGCAGCTCGTGGACGCCGAAGAACCCGCGTCATGCGGCGGGTCCGGTTCGGTCATGCTCGGCATGTCGACGATCCCGAGCAGGCGGGCTGCCTTCCGCTGACTCAGCCGAGACGCTGAGAGGGGGACGGAGCTGGCAGGCTCCGTCCCCCTTCGCGTGCACACCTCCTCGTGCGCACTGTCCCCGGCCTCGTCCGATGTTTACGGCGCGGGCATGACCCCGCGACCGATCTCAAACCCAGCCGGCGCCCAGCCCGTCCCGTACGACAGGCGCACCGACACCTCGCGCATGCCCGAGGCCGGCCATGCCACCGGGAGGAACCCCGTCTCCCCGGGTGCGACGTCTAGGAACGCCGGGTACTCCCACGTGACGCGGCCGTCTTCGACGACGCGGCACAGGAACTCCAGGTCGGACGTCGGCGTGAAGGTCATGTGATTGCGAACCGTCACCCCCGAATACGAGGGCGCCACCGTCACCGGCGCGTAGTGCAGCTCCTCGGCGCGCACCTCGCTCAGCAGCGGGAAGTCCGTGTCCGCGTATTCCGGGCGCGTCGGATCCAGCGCGCGGGCGGTGCGGATCTCCTCGTCCGCCTCGCCCACGTTCCACGCGATCACGCTCGGGTGCGCGCGATCCCGGCGGATCATCGCCTCGATCGCCTCGTCGCGCGCGACTCCGGGCTCGTACATCGTCGACGCCCGGCCAATGATGTACAGGCCGTACAGGTCCGCCAATTCGTAGAAGCGCGCGTGCGCGGGCCCCTGCTCGATCGCAACCGCGTTCACGCCGTGGCGCTTGCACCACACGATGTCATCGAGCATATCCTGCAGGCCCACCGCGAGCCCGGTGCGCCCATCGCACTCGTTGCGGCGCACGCCGCGCAGCGTCAGCGGGCGCCCGCCCAGGCGCAAGCCCTCGGGGGTCGCCGTCAGATCCCGGAAGCCCACCTGCAGGGCGATCGTGTCCTGCGTGCCCGCCTCCTCGTCGCTCAACGTCACGACCAGCGTGTACAGCACCGGCTCCTCGGCGCTCCACGGGAGCACGCCCACGCCGCTCGCCTCGAGGTCCTCACCGGCCGGGGCGCTCGCGGACCAGATCTCCTGCTGCTGGCCCTCGCCCAGCAGCGCGGCGCGGATCGTTGAGGTGTTCGAGGCCTCGGAGCACTCGACGCGCAGGAGCACAGACCCGCTCGTGCCGTCGTGCGAGGCCTGCGGGATCACGTCGATGAGGTGCGCGGGCGGGCGAGCCTCGAGCGAGACCTCGCGGAAGAGGCCGTGGCAGCACGCCGGAGAATCCATGAGAAGCACGGCGATCGCGTGGGTGTGCGTCGGCTGCAGCGCGTCCGTCACGTCGAAGGCGGTGGGGATGAAACCGTCCGCGCAAAAGCCCACGAACGTTCCGTCGACCCACGCGTACAGGGGACCCGTGAAACCACCGAAGGTCAGCGTCATGGTCCAGCCGCGCTCTGCCGCGTCCTTGAGGGGCGCGTCAAGGATGAACTCACGGCGCAGGATCGAGGCGCGCACCCGGTCCGGGCCCCCCTCCTCGTCCAGCCTGCGGGCCTCTTCCTCTCGGCGCACCCATGCGCCGGCCATCTCCAGCACGCCGGGCACCGACGTCGCCTCGAAATCACGCTGAAGGGGAGTGCGCTTGATCAACTCGGCGGGAGTGCCAGACGCACCCGTGACCTGCCAGGTGCTGGACAGCATTTGAAGCGGCCTGCGCGACCTCCACGTCGAGTGCACCGTCAGGCGGTTCACCGACGCCCCCGGGTCCCGCAGCCATGCAACGTCTGGTTCCGGGATGTGCTTCATGTAATAAAAGTACCATTTAATGATTGGTCATGAAATGGCAATATTTTCGAAATGTGGGCAAATGTGCCTTGACATGCGGAATATCTACGGGTGACAAGTGGGACGGAGACCACATCGTGGGATTTATGGTCACTGCGATGGGCAAAATTACCGTTCCGGGGAGGTGGCGTTCGGGCATAACGAACCCCGGCCTCGTCCCTGAGAGGAGGAACGAGGCCGGGGTGAAGTGTGACGCGGGGTCGGCCCCTCGCGTGTGCGCCGCGCGCTTACTTCGAGGCGGACTCGCGATCCGAGTCGCGCGTGATCTTACGGGCGAAGTTGTAGAGCAGCCACGTCGCGCCCGCGAAGAACACGAGGCCCAGCACGTTCGCGATCGGTGTGAAGCCATCGCCGATGAACGGCAGCGCCAGCGGCGACTCCGAGCCCGTCGCGCCCGCGATGCCCGCGTAGACGACGCCGAACAGGGACTCGCCCACGATCAGGCCCGTCGCAGCCAGCGTGCCGAAACGCTTCGCGCGCTCCACATCCACCTGCTTGTCAGCCCACCTGTTGTACAGGAAGCCCACAAGCGCACCGATCGGGATCAGGACCGTCAGGGAAGCGGGCAGGTAAATCCCCATGCCGACAGCCAGCGGAGGCAGGGCGAGCTTGCCCTTCGACGCGGGGCGCAGGACCTCGTCAATGATGATGACGACAACGCCGATCGCGGCACCGATACCCAGGAGCTTCCAGTCGATGCCACCACCGAGCACGCCCTTCGCGAGCGAGGAAATCAGCGAGGCCTGCGGGGCCGCCAGCGCGTCCGGACCAGCGCCGGGCGCCCCCTGGAAGCCGAAGGAGTTCTGCATGAGCTCCAGGACCGGGGGAATGATCAGAGCGCCGAAGACGACACCGATGATCAGGGCGACCTGCTGCTTCCACGGGGTCGCGCCCACCAGCTGGCCCGTCTTGAGGTCCTGCAGGTTATCGTTCGCGATCGTCGCGATACAGAAGACGATCGCGGGGGTG
>ERZ1699231.392-NODE-392-length-11287-cov-2.037634_pt1 | contig 11287 bp, 9 predicted proteins | sample MGYA00581551_ERZ1699231 | MGnify/ENA primary metagenome ERZ1699231 (study PRJEB42319, sample SAMD00040326) | human oral metagenome | material: saliva | host: Homo sapiens | study: EMG produced TPA metagenomics assembly of PRJDB4115 data set (Metgenomic analysis of... | reverse complement strand
GATTTGAAGCATATCTACATTATCGAAGTATTGTAATTGGGAAATGTCCATTACTTCGGAAACGATAGGAAGACCAGTTTCTTTTTTAGCTAGCTCTAACAATTCTAAACCTTCTGGCCCCATACCTTGGAAGGAGTATGGAGAAGTACGAGGTTTGAACGCGCCGCCGCGAAGGATTGTGGCACCAGCTTCTTTACAAGCTTTTGCTGTTTCTAATACTTGTTCAGGTGTTTCAACGGAGCAAGGACCAGCCATTACTGCGAAGTGACCACCACCGATAAGTGCGCCACCTACGTTGATTACAGAATCATCTGGATGGAATTTACGGTTTGCTTTTTTGTATGGCTCTTGGATGCGAGTTACTTTATCTACGAAATCTAGGGACTCGATTTGGCGAGCATCGAGGGATGCAGTGTCGCCGATAAGACCTAAGATGTTGTAGCGAGCGCCTTCTACAGGATGGATAATGAAGCCTTTTTCCTCTAATTCACTGCGTAAACGAGATACTTCTGTTTCTGCTGCGTTTTGTTTCAATGTAATAATCATGATAATTCCTCCTTGTAACTACAGTGAATAGTAGGGCTTACCATACGGGATAGCAAACAAAAAAGGGCTACCCGTAGTTTAATACGGGCAGCCCTTTTACTATTCTAAGCAACTAATAATAACTAAATCTTAATTAGCGTACCACAAATAGTTCCTTACCCGTACGTTGGATAAAGAACCAATAAAAGTATTGTTTTGTAGCGAGGCTAATTTGGTTAGTCATCTTTGGTTGCTCCTTTCTAAAATGTTGGGTATAGTATAAACCCAAATGATAAGATTATGCAATACTTAAAATTAAATTTCATAGAAGTTTTAAAAATAATGTGCTTCATAAATTGTTTGAAATGCAGATATAATGAGGTCTTTTGTATAAAAATGATTTTTGCTATTCATGACTAAATTGTAGTATAGTCATAGTATAACCACCTTTCGGTGATGAACCTAACTCACGTCAATTGACGCTCTTAGGTAGAGTATGACAAAAATAATTTTACATAAATAGCGATATATGAGTCGCTTTGGAGACGATATGGTTATTCAAATCTTAGATCATATTACTGATGAAATAAAACAAATTCGTATCGATGTGTTTATGAAGGAACAAGGTTTTGAAGACGAGTTCGATGAAATCGATGAGACTGCAAAGTTTGTCCTCTTATCTATAGATGGTAAGGCAGCAGGTACATGCCGCTATTTCCCAAGCAACGAAGAAGGGGATGCCTATATTGGCCGTATGGCGGTACGCAAGTTGTATCGTGGACAACATTTAGGAACTAAAATTATGATGGCTGCTGAAAATGCTATTCGTCGTGATGGATATAAAACTTGCTCCTTATCCGCACAAGTGCAGGCAAAACCATTCTACGAATCCCTTGGCTATAAAGCAGAAGGGGAAGAATATCTCGATGAGGGATGTCCTCATGTGATGATGCGGAAGGTTTTATAAAAAGCTTACAGAGGCGATAAAAGTAGTTTAGTATTATTGGATAAATTGCTCTATATGTACGTTTTATTACGAGGTGAGAGTCTATGAAACTAGCAGAAGCTTTACAAGAACGAGCTGACTTAAATAAAAAAATTAGTGATTTGCAAGGTCGTTTAAATCAAAATAGTTTAGTACAGGAAGGGGAAAAACCTAATGAAAACCCTACAGTGTTGATGCAAGAACTAGAAGCGGCAATTGCTAGACTTCAACAACTCATTAAAGATATTAATCTTACTAACTGTGAAACTATTGTTGAAGGGCGTTCTTTAACACAAATTATAGCAGAAAAAGAAGGTGCAATTATGCGTCTATCTGCATATCGTGCTTTAGCAGATAGTGCAAGTGCTATCAACTACCGTGCTCGTGGTTCGGAAATTAAAATGATAGCAACTGTGAATGTAAGTGAATTACAAAAAACAGCAGATGTAATATCCAAGGAGATTCGTATCTTAGATAATTTATTACAGTCAACCAATTGGACGGTTGATTTAATAGAGTATTAATCATAAGTTGGTAATCAAGATAGGGTGGATACAAAGCCACGATTGCTTAATTCGTAAAAAGATGTTATTCCATTACATGTACGGGGCATTGAAGGTATGTATTGTGTAGGCCCTTATGGCGTATAAATGTATGGTTATTTTTTATAATGTATTACCATGTGTCAACTATTTTGATGAGGGTGGCGTTGGGGACTATTTCTAAATTTCATATATATTTTTATATTTTATATGACATTATTTTTACTTTGAGAGAAATGTTTAAATTTGTAAAAGTAGCTACATTAGTACTTGCTTTTGTAGCGGGTATGACAAGATAAGCTGATGCTGTTTCCTTGGCTGAAGTGTACTAGATATTACATACATACCCGATAAGTGTTTGTATGGTCTTATTTTGCTCTACTTTATTTGCATCCTTACTCGGAATTCAGACTCTAACTCTGTAAAGGAGATAGAGTCTTTTTTGTTATTATTCTAAGTTATCGAAATTAAATACCGCTACCTTTGATTATAGATACGTTAGCACTACGGTATATTTAATTTTTTGATAAGTATATAAATTTTACTTTTTACTTAGCGAATTATGTTATAATATAATTAAATAATAATCATTATTTAATTATATAGAATTTCTTAAGTAAGGAGATTTCATTATGACAGCAGAACAAAAAGCAGCTATGGCAGCAACAAGTTCTACCGCAGCTAAATCAATACCTGAACAAGGTACCGAATGGATAATTTGCCGTGTATGCGGATATATTGAGGAAGCTAAGTACAGGGATCAACCTTGTCCAACATGTGGTTTTCCTCCAACAGTTTGGATGGATTACAAGCCACGTCGCATTAATACAAAACGTGAAAAATTGCTAGATCTTCATTTACATCCAATTGCGGTACATTTCCCAATCGCAGCAACAGCAGCTTCTTTCTTAGTACCTGTTATTGCATTGTTGATTCCATCTATTGCAAATGTATTATTCCCTGCCATTACATTAGTAGCAATGATTTTACCACTTCTCGTTATTATTGGTGGTATTTCTGGTTATATTGGTAGTAAATTACGTTACAAAACAGGAACATCTAAAATTCCTAAAGCAAAGATTTACTTAACAGTTATCTACTTTATTCTTTCCTGTGCACAAGCCTACATCGCTATTGCTAACGGTGTAAATGCTGATAACGCATGGATTATGATTATTTTAGGTATCGTAGCTTCTATCTTTGCTGCCAAACTTGGTAAAATGGGTTCCTATCTATTTGCAGGTCGATTCGGCCCATATACAGCTGGCTAACCGTTATTAACTGAATAACCTTTATAATGAAAAAAGTGATTCTCCCATCGTGAGAATCACTTTTTCTTTTATCATTTTTTTATTATTCTAAATCATCAAAATCAAATGCCGCTGCTTTTGTATAGTTTGTAACTTTTGCTTCGAAGAAGTCAGTTTTTGTGCTATTCAAGTTGGAGAAGCTTTCAATCCATTCCATTGGATTGTCCTTGATTTCAGGGTATAGATGAGGCAAGCCGATTGCTTCTAAGCGGATGTTGGCAAGGTATTTGATGTAGCGTTCAATAAGAACGTTGTTAAGGCCGAGGATTTTATCATCAGTGATGTATTGACCCCAAGCGATTTCGTTTTCTGCACCTTGGCGAATCATGTCAGTGATTTTCGCTTCCAGTTCAGGCGTGAACAAGTCAGGGCGTTCACGACGTAACTCGCGGATGATGTTTTGGAACAATACAAGATGAGTTACTTCGTCGCGGTTGATATATTTGAAAATAGTGGATGTAGCTGTCATTTTACCTTGGCGTGCCAATGTGTAGAAGAAGCTAAAACCAGAGTAGAAGTAAATACCTTCTAAGATATAGTTGGCGATGATTGTGTGGATAAGGTTTGCTTCGCTAGGATCATCACTGAAACGTTGGTATGCATCGGCGATGAAGCGGTTACGAGCAAGTAATGTTTTATCTGTACGCCATTCGTCATAAATTTTGTCACGTGTAATAGGATTTGTAACAGTGTCCAAAATGTAGGAATAACTTTGAGCGTGAATTTCTTCTTGGAATGCTTGGATATTCAATAAAGATGCTACTTCAGATGCTGTAATATAACGGCTCAAGTTAGGCAAGTTTTCAGATTGAATAGAATCAAGGAAGTTCAAGAATGCAATAATTTTGTCGAATGCACGGCGTTCGTAATCTGTTAAGTATGGGAATTGCTTAACGTCTTCGTTCAAGGAAATCTCTTCAGGAATCCAGAAGTTGTTGAGCATTGTACGGTACATTTGGTTCGCCCAGTCGTACTTGATACGGTTCCATTCGCGAAGGTTTGTGGTGTTGCCACCAATCATAGATTGCGTGCCACGTTCACCATGTTCGTTGAAAATTAGTTTTTTATCCATAGTGGACTCCTTTATATTATCTGTGAAGATTACTCTGTTTCTATGAAGAGCAGCTAGTGCACTCGTCCATTTCAAGGGATTGGTACGGATGTAGTAGATTGTTTTAATCCCTTGTTTGTATGCCTCAACGTAAAGGTCTAGAATTTCTTTTGCTTTCATTTGAGGTGTGATATACAAGTTGAAAGATTGTGCTTGGTCAATATGACGTTGACGTACGCCACAAGCTTTGATGGACCATTGTTGGTCGATTGTATGCGCTTCTTTGTAGAGCCAGAATGTTTTGTTGTTCAAATCTGGTGCAGTTTTTGGTGTGAAAGAACCTTTCTTCTCTTCGATGAAGAATTTTTTGAAGATAGGGTCGATACCAGCTGTAGTATTTGCAATGTTGGAAGTAGAACCAGTAGGCGCTACAGCCATCAAGTAACCATTACGGATACCGTATTTAGCAACGTCTGCAGCCAATTGTTTCCAACGATCGGATGTGTAGCCACGACGTGTGAAGTATTCACCAGTTTCCCATTCGGAACCTTTGAATGCAGGGTATGCACCTTTTTCTTTCGCCAATTCCATGGAAGCTTTGATAGCATAGTACGCGATGTTTTCGAACAATTTGTCCGCTACTTCAATGTGCTCATCGGACTCCCATTGGATATCGTGGTTTACAAGGTAGTGGTGGTAACCAGAAGTACCAAGACCGATAGCGCGGTATTTATCAGATGTCATACGAGACTCTGGTACTGGCGCTTGGTTGATAGAAATAACATTGTCTAACATGCGGATTTGAAGGGCAATATTTTCTTCTAATTCTTCGTCAGTTATACGGCCAAGGCTGATGGAGTTCAAGTTACATGTAACCATGTCGCCTGTATTTGTTTTCGTAGTGATGGTGCCGTCTTCGTTGATGATTTCTTCAGCAAGGTTTGTGAAGCCAACGTTTTGTGCGATTTCGTGGCACAAGTTGGATGCGTAAATCATACCTGCATGTTTGTTAGGGTTTGCAGCGTTTACAGTGTCGCGGAAGAAGATGAATGGTGTACCAGTTTCAACAGCAGAGCGCATGATTTTTTTCATCATGTCTAGTGCTGGTACTTCGATGCCGTGCAAGTTTGGATCTTGTTCACATTCAAGGTAACGTTTTGTGAACTCTTTGTTATCGTCTGTGTCGTAGAAGTCCTCTAGAGCATAGCCTTTTACAGCCAAGATTTCATGAGGGTCGAAGAGGGTGAAGTTTTCACGGCCGATCATACGCTCCATGAAGATGTTTGGAACAGAGATAGCAGGGAAGATATCGTGTGCTTTACGACGGTCATCACCATTGTTTGTACGAAGTTCTACAAATTCGTAGAAGTCTTTATGCCAAATATCAAGTGTTACTGTAGCGCCGCCTTTACGTTTACCCAATTGGTCTACGGCAACCGCTGTATCGTTGTATAAACGAATCCAAGGAATAACGCCACCAGAGGAGTTTTTGAAACCGCGGATATCGGAGTTCAATGCACGAACTTTACCAAGGTAGATACCAAGAGCACCACCATGTTTAGATACGCGAGAGAACTTGCTGTTTACGTCGTAAATGGACCATAAGTTATCATCTACGCCAGAGATAAAGCAAGAGGATAACTGATGGAATGGTGTACCTGCATTTGCCAATGTAGGTGTAGCTGTTGTCATTTTTAACTGGCTCATCAAATCGTAGAATTTCTTAGCGTATTCTACTTTGTTTTCGCCCTCTACCAATGCCAAGTGCATTGCTATAGCCATGAAGCGTTCTTGTGGCAATTCAAAGATTTCTTTGTTGAAGCCTTTTACCAAGTAACGGTCAGCCAATAATTTAAGACCTTCATAGTTGAAGAGGTAGTCGCGCTTAGGTTTGATGTAATCGCCTAACTCTTGCAATTCGTCAGCTGTATATTCTGTAACGAAGAAGTCAGCGTATTTTTTCTCTTCTACAAGCATATGTACAAGATTTGGGAAGTTGCCATAACCGAATGCTTTATAACGACGAGTGATAGCTGCTTCTTTATAGAGATCGAACAAGAAGAGGCGAGCTGCAACAAACTGCCAATCTTGGTTCATTTTATTAACTTGGTTGCCGAAACCGTCGTCTTTTTTAGAGATAACCTTTTCGATAGCTGTTTGTACTAAAGTTTTTTGAATTTCTTTAGTTGTCATGCCATCAACGAATTGTAACTTCGCATCCATTTCCAATTCTAGTGGATCACAAGAATCTAACCCCAAACATGCGAAGGCAATCATACGTTTCGTTTTTTCAACGGATAAAGGCTCGAAATGGCCATCCCGTTTCTTGATCATAATCTCCATTACTGTTCCCCTTGAGTCTTAAAAGTAATAAAACTGTTAATCTAAGCATATATAAGATTAGACTGAAAAGTATAAAATATCTTTAAGTTAAGTCTAATCAGAAAAATAAGAAAACTACTATATGTTGTAGTTTTCCTATTAAGCTTATACATTATGTTACGATTATAGCGAAAAAATTCTATACATTCAATATTGACATTTAGAAAATTATAAATATAGTATGCTTAAATTTATCGATATAGTTATAAATGCTAGAAAGTATTATATAAAGAGCATATATGATGATTTTGAATGATGTATCTCTTTTGAGAATAGTAAAATAGTATGTGGCAGTATATAAAATTCCGTTCTATATCGTTCTATATACTATTGTGATTTATTTTATTAATAGCATGTCATACATGTCCTATAATAGATATATAGTAAATAGGAGGTAAGACATGAAGTCTATTGTTATATATTCTTCCCTTACGGGAAATACTAAACAAGTGGCAGAGGCTATTACTAGCGTATTGCCAGCAGATACACTTTGCGTATCTATGAAAGAGTTACCAACCGATCTATCATCCTATGATCTTGTATTTGCAGGATTTTGGGTGGATAAAGGGACAGCTAATAAAGAGGCCCGTGATGTACTAGGCACATTACATAACTCTCACATTGCTCTATTTGCAACAGCTGGCGTACCACCGCAAATGGCACATGCTAAGGAGAGCTTAATCAATGCAGCAAATTGTTTACCAGATGGCGTAGAGCCTGTAGGAACCTTCATCTGCCAAGGTAAGGTAGATCCTAAGGTCATCGAAATGATGTATAAGATGTTCCCGAAAGGGCATAGCCACGGTCAATCTGCTGATCGCGATGCACGTCACAAACAAGCTGCAGTACATCCAAATGAAGAAGACTTTAAATCAGCACAAGAATTTGCTAAAGATATTCTTATAAAGCTTAGCTAACAAATAAATATAAAGCTTAGTTAACGCATAAAAGCAGTACCCCTGTGGAGTACTGCTTTTGTCATATTATACGTATAGTGTTGTAGGTATTATATGGTGCATTATAGGCTTAATTATAAAGTACATTAAATTTAAGTTTACGCGTATCGAATTGGTTTATGAAGTACGACGTAATCAATAGCTTATATCCATTGCCTTCTATAATGACAGGATCAATAGCTGTTTTATCGACCGTAAGGAATTTATCATAAATATGATGAACCTCTGTTACTCCATTTGGTAGAGATACCTCTAAATCAAGTCCTTTGTTGAGGAACTTAAAGGAGATGGAGTCGAAGTTGGCAGATTCGACTTCGTATTCCTTAAGGTCTTTTTCATAGACTATTAATTCGATGTTTTCAATGTATTTATCGTAGCCTGCAATAGAAATAACCTTTGGTACAGACATAGCATCAAAATTAATATATTCAACTCGTCTGCCGTTTATTGGGGTGGTATCTGGCAGTTTTAAATCATCTACAGGGACATATGGTGTGCCATAGTCCGTGAAGTTAGGGTCAAAGGTAGCAGCTATTGGTAGGCTTGCATGCCATTCGCCATCAACTTTAGTATAGGTCACAAATTCACGATACGTTGTATAGCCTATGAATGGTGTCAAGAGAACAGCACCTAAGGCAAGAGCCATAATGGTTGTGTGTACAGAAGGTTTTAAACCTTTCACAAGAGAATATACATTGTGTACTAAGAAGATTAGATTGAATGCACTCACGTAAATCGTATTGAGCCAGAGAATTGGTTCATTAATCACACGCTTACCGATAAGGGCTAAGCACAATGTAGTTAACGTAATGAACAAGAAGCACAGGATTTGCTGTGTTCTGCTACTTTCACTAGTTCTAAAGCTAGCCAAGTAGAATAGGTAGAAAATGGCTACATACGGATAATAGGTGTAGAAGAAACGCGTATCCTCTCGAAGCCCTAACAGAATCAAGACCAAATAGATGTTAGCTAGAATGCCTGTAATAATGGACGCCTTAGGCAAGATGATGCCGAACACAACAGTGAAAAATGAGTTTGGTGCTGGAGGACCTGCGGGATCCTCTTTGTAAGAACATACCATAGATAGACAAATGAATATGTTAATGGATGCGAGTACCTTAAAAATGGTTTCTTCAAAGTTGAATGGTTGGTCCACGATGATGAAGAAGAACCATAAACTCATGATGATAACAATGTTATATAGCGTAGACGTAACAAGGGTGATGCCAATCCGTTTGATGCGGTTAATGATTTCACCGATGTAGTGTTCACCAGGCGATGTGAAATACAAGGCAATCATGGAGTATAGCCATAGGTATGATATATTTTCCGTAGCCTGTTCAATACCTCGCACATAGCCGTAGCTTTCGTGAATCATATAAAGGCCAACGCTGATTCCGATACTTACTAAGGTATATAAAATGGAAAACTTTCGAGCTCTTGTTATATAGCTTTGTAATATAACGATAAAGAAATACAGTGAGTATAGCTTAATGTCGATTTCGGCAAACCAATCTTGTTCAATATACAACGGAGTACATGAAAATACGGCAATCAATGCCAGTAATATAGGCGACTGCGTTGCTAGGTCCCGCAGCGAAGACCATACATGTTTAATGGCAAATTTCATAGATGTTCTCTCCCTCTATAAATATAAATATCCCCTCTTATTACTAGTATACCTGTTTTCTGGTGAAAGCCCTATGAGGTTTTACATGCTTTTAAATATCCTTTACAATAACACTAAGAACTAGTTTTCAAAGAAAAGAGGTTGTCACATGGAATTCTCTTATTTTTTACCTGTAAACATCCAATTTGGTTGGAATAAAGTAGATAATATTGCTGATTTTGCTGCACCGTATGGCAAGAAAGCACTTATTGTAACTGGTCGTACTAGTGCTAAAAAATCTGGTTTATATGACCGCGTAGTAGCTAAGCTTGATGCGGCCCATATTGAACATGTTCTCTTTGATCAAGTGGATGCCAATCCATTGACTACGACTGCCTTAGACGGCGCTGCGTTAGCTAAATCTGAAAGCTGTGATATGGTTATTGCTATCGGCGGTGGTTCCATCATGGACTGTGCCAAAGGAATTGCCTTTATGGCGGTGAATGAAGGCGATATTAACGACTATATTTTCAACCGTAAAACAAGTGATAATGCGCTGCCTCTTATTGTTATTCCAACGACTTGTGGTACCGGCTCTGAAGGTAACGGTTTTGGTGTTCTTACTAATCCTGAAACAGGTGATAAGAAATCCTTACGCTGCAATGCTATTGTGCCAAAGGTTTCTATTGTAGATCCTGCTGTAATGGGTACAATGCCACCTCATGTATTGGCATCTGTAGGATTTGATGCACTATGCCATAATATCGAGGCGTACACATCTAAAACGGCGCAACCTTTCACCGATGCATTAGCTCATTATGCAGTGACATTATTAGCACAATACCTTGTACCACTATATAAACATGTGAAAGCAACGGCGGAAGCCAAACCAGCTGTTCTCAACGAAACTCAACTCACAAAAGCTTGGGAGTCCGTTACATTAGCTAGCACAATTGGGGGCATGGTTATTAACACAGCTGGTGTAACATTAGCACATGGTATGGAACATCCAGCCAGTGGCCTTAAAGATATTACCCATGGTGTAGGCCTTGCTATTATTGAACCTGTTGCGGTGGAATATACATGGAGTGCAAATCCTGATAAATTTAGTGCCTTAGCTCGGATATTTAACCACGGAGATGGTTCCGAACTAGGCGAAGCATTACGCCTAATCGTACATGACCTAGACCTTACTACAAACCTTACAGAATTAGGATTTACGAAAAAAGACATTCCATGGCTCGTAGATAATGTATACGTTGTAGCTACAGGCAATATAGCTAATACAGTAGCTAAAATAAGCCGTGAAGATATAGAAGCATTGTATAAAAAGATGTTTTAAGTGCTGAAGATGTTTTATGTGGTGTCCATAATAGGAGAGAGTTTTGTTCCAAGGATTTTATGGTCTATTAACAGTTCTACTATGCGTGTTGTTTGCAATTGTGGTAGTGCTATTTAATATAGCGCCTATTACATATATTGTTTTTAGTATAGCCATAGTGGCAAGTGTATTTTTACAATATAGGCGCTTTAAGAAACAGTCCATATCTGAAAAAAGGCACACTCAGTTGGCTTGGTGTTTGTATATTGCCTTTACCCTCAGCTTTTCTTGGTTAGTAAGCGATTGGTTTAGGTACGATTTAAAAACAAGCATTGAGCAATTTGATTCCTTCGAGTATAGTACCATGGATTGGACTCAAGGGTGGCCTAATAGTGGAGAACTACCAGAGGGGTTAAAACGACCAGGAAAACTTCCCGACGGTATTTATAGAGCGTCTGCTTTTCGTAGTAGTTTAGCTTGGGCTAATGCATATCCAGAGAGATATACTGTACTTGAGGGGGACCCTAAAGTAATTGCACAATATGAGGCAATAGCAAAGCAAAATGCAGCCTATACAGCGCAAATTGATGCGGATGGTGTATTGCG
>ERZ1699231.379-NODE-379-length-11655-cov-2.900330_pt1 | contig 11655 bp, 9 predicted proteins | sample MGYA00581551_ERZ1699231 | MGnify/ENA primary metagenome ERZ1699231 (study PRJEB42319, sample SAMD00040326) | human oral metagenome | material: saliva | host: Homo sapiens | study: EMG produced TPA metagenomics assembly of PRJDB4115 data set (Metgenomic analysis of... | reverse complement strand
ACCAAGCAGAACGGTGAAATAAGCTATTCAATCAAAGGTGTTTATATCGGAACAGATATTAAGACTGGTAAGCGAATTACAAGAACAATCACTGCTAAAACATTAAAAGCTCTAGATAGAAAAATTATTGAATCCAAAATTCAATTTGAAAAATCTGGGTCAACTACTAAAGAAACTATCCAAATCGGTAATTTTGAAAGTTTAGCTGAATTTTGGTTTAGCCATTTTAAAACTTGGGTATCTTCGCAAAATACAATAAACCGTGTTCGAGGGTACTTAGATACATACATCATTCCACAATTTGGCGATTATAGACCAGAGCAGATTGAAGCATCAGATATCCAATTATGGCTAAATCAATTAGCAAAAAAAGCCAAACAAGCAATTGAATCTGGGGAAAAACGTGCCCCGAAAGGCAGTGCAAAAGATTTTGGTGCAATGGCACATAAAATGAGTGATATTTTTGATTTTGGAATAACAAATTGCGGTTTGAAAAACAATCCTGCAAAGACAATCAAGATACCACCAAAACCCAAAGCCATTAAAGAACGCATCATGGTCCTTCATGATGAGGATTTAAAACTTTGGCTAGCTTACCTTGACACACTACCAAACACGAGAGCAAATCGGCGGTTTAAAATCATTTGTAATACATTACTGGCTTCAGCACTACGAATCAATGAACTATTAGCTTTAGAAATTACTGATCTTGATTTTGAAACTAATGAAATCATTGTCAATAAAACTTTAATGTGGAAAAGTGCTAATAAAAAATTGAACCAAAAAGGAGGGATCATTTGTAAAAATTCTCCTAAAACTGATGCCGGTAATCGTAGAGTTGCTGTTCCAATATCAACTTTAGAAGGACTAAGAGAATTTCATCAAGAAATGAGTCTCTACTTTGAAGAACATCATTTACCAAGATCCAAATTGATATTTCCAACGATTTATGGAAATTATATGTGCGATAGAAACGAACGTGCTACTTTAAAAAAACGACTAACTTCTCTTGGCTTACCTGATTACGGTTTCCATATTTTCAGACATACTCATGCTTCAATGATGTTAAATGCTGGGGCAAACTGGAAAGAACTACAAGTTCGTATGGGACATAAATCTATCAACACAACTATGGATACATACGCCGAGTTAGCACCGAAGAAGAAATTAGAGGCAGTAAATATTTATTTAGATAAAATAGCTGAACTATCTACTTAATCGTCTCTACATTTGTCTCTACATTTTTTCTTCAATAAATTACAAAGCCTTTAAAATAAAGGTTTTGAGGGGTTATATAGAACTCTGTCTACTCCTTACAGAAGTTAAGTAAGCATTCAATACGAATCAATACAGAAGAAAAACGCTGTTCCAAGCGTTTTTTTCTTTTTGTTAATTTCAGTATTGCAATCAAAATCATTCGAATGACTACATTTTTGACTATATTTTTTGTGAAATAAATTAGAGGCTCTAATATATAGGAAAAATCCAAAATCCCCTGCAAATCTACATTACAAGGGACTTGTGTATTATTCTTGTACTTCTTTCTGAGCGGCCTTTCCTTGCTCTAGAAGGGCTTGGACGATTTTCTCATCGCGTAGTTTGACAGAATCGTTGATCATTTCTGCTGACTTGACGATGGTTGTTTCTAGTTGGGCACGTTTTTGACGGCCCAATTCAATAGCAGCGACGATGCCTTGGTTTTGTGCAACCAGACTTTCAGCCAGTTTTGTAACAGACTCAACAGCGACTGTCGGGCTTTGAGCAATTCTCTCCATCTGCGGAATCACTTCCTTGCTGGTCTCAGCTAGCATCTGAAGGGCAGCATTATTGGCATTGACAATGGCATCTGCCACGACACCTGATTTCATTGATTGTTGCAAAATACCCAGTTGAGCAATAGAAAGCTTCATTGTTGGAATCGTATTGCGACGAAGCATGCCCAATTTTTGGCGCATATCAGATGATACCTTCACAAGATTGCGCATCTGAGGTGTTGTTGCCCAGGCAACATAGAGACGGCTGACATACTCAGTATGTTGTTGTTCAAGGGTATTGACCACTTCAGCCATGCGGGCCAATTCTTGTGACTTGGTTTGGTATTCTACCGTACTTGTATCGAGTTGGTCAACTTGAGCCTTTAGTTCGGCAGCGCGCTTGCCAGCTTCTGTCTGGCTGGCTTCGATAAAGGAAATCACTCCCACTAGATTTTCAATGGATTTGGTATTATCCTCAATCAACATCTCAGCTGAGACGATATTTCGAGCTAGCACATCTTCTTGCTTGACCACTGCGGCAGCCATGCCATCCAGCTTTTGCTCTACTGTTTTTGAGTCAAAGTAAAATTCTTGTAGCGTATTTTTACTCTTGTTAAACAATCGTTGCAAAAAGTTTGGCTTCTCTTCTAACTCAGCAATTTCAGCGTTCTTGTATTTGACGACAAAACCTTGCAACTCACGGTTGGTATTCTTGAGTAGATCATCTACTTGGGGAATCTGCAGTTTCTTTTGTTCTGACAAGATACGATTGACTGTATTGTTCACACCTTCTACAGCAGATTGCCCAAAATCTAAGAGAGCATTTTGATTGGTGACAAACTGGTCGACTAACTGCGGCACGTGCGACTTGATTCCTTCTTGCTGCTCAGGGCTCAACTTTTCAAGGAAGGTCAAGGTCTTGTCTGAGCCAGTATTGGTCTCGATGATTTGGGTTGTTTTATCCACCTTAGCTACCGTATTATTGGCAATCTGGTCAATATCGAAATTAAATTCTGTCATGGTTACTCCTTTGTTTCTAACCTATTCTTTACGATCTTTTTCTAGGATACGCAGACTGATATCAAAATCACGCATATCTGTTTCATTGAGTTCTCTCAACACCTGGTCCAGCTCAAGGTCAAATTGTTCGATGGCTGCTTTAGCTTGTTGCAAACGTTCTTCTGCCCGATTATAGTTTTTAGGATTGGCCTTAATCTTTAAATAGCCTTCTAGAATCGTTTGGAATTTCTCCATCTTCAAACTATGAATGGCAGTCAATTCTTCCTTATCCCCCTCGGCAGAGGTAGCAATCTTGTCTAAAATAGCCTGATGGTCAATAGCAATATTGGCCAAGGTCTGGGATAATTCTGGAGCTAGTTCCTCTGGCTCCGCATTTTCAAGGTCTACCTGACTTTCCCTATCCAAACGTTCTAGCTGAACATCGATGTTTGCCCTTACTGTACGAACCTTTTTATCAATACGATTATAGACATCATCATCGATATAGGACTTGAGACGATCTGCCTCCTGATGGATTTCTCGCAGTTCGATCAATACTTGATTAGCCAAACTCTTATAGGAATCTGAGCCTTTCTCTACCAAGACTCCCTCTAACTGCTGAATATCTTTGTCCGCCTGGCGAATCCGAGCTTTTAAAAGCTCAATCCGATCGTCTAGAGAGGCATCCTGCAAAAGTGGATAGCGCCAACGTTTATAGAGACGATAACCACCATAACCTAGCAGGACACAAGCCGCAAGTGGGAGAGCATATTGAACCAAAAGGCCCAGTAAGAACAAGAAGCCCCAAAAATAGAGACAACCTTTCCAAAAACCATTACCCGATTTCATAAACATTCCTTATTTTCAATTTATAAGTCTATTTTAGCACAAAAGACAAAAATGAGGGCGGAAATCCCCTAGAAAAGAGTTGATTTCTTTGCTGTAGAATGGAGGCTAGAAGCGTGTGTGCTAATTTCAGTGGAGCGGACTCAAATCACAAACACACTCTGAGGAAATATCAAAATAAAACCTTGAAAAATCGGAGGGGGTGTGTTAGAATAAGAGCATAAAGGGAAAATAATGCTTCTAGCATATATAACTAAAAACCCCCACCGTGCCACCGATGGGGGTTTTTGCTACCCTCTAAAAGGGTTAAATGCTACTTGCTACGTCTCTTTATCCATAGCTTGAAAAGCTCAGATAGTACGTTAACAAGTAACGGAGCTAGAAAAAGGGAAAATAATTCTAGCATACATAACACCTCCCTTCCTTAACGTAAGGGGGCTAAAATATTATATCATACCAGATTTATATCATCAACATCGCGTCATTATTGGCATAGATAGACTCAGATACACCAATAACCTTACTAGCAAATCTCTAAACAAACCCAGAGATCAACATTTTAAGACAAAGCAAAAAGCCCACTGTTGTAGGCTTTCTGTAAGATATATCTTAAAATTAAAGCATTTTGTTGTAGAATTCAACGACAAGTGCTTCGTTGATTTCTGGGTTGATTTCGTCGCGTTCTGGCAAGCGAGTCAATGAACCTTCCAATTTTTCAGCGTCGAATGATACGAATGCTGGGCGTCCAAGAGTAGCTTCTACTGCTTCAAGGATTGCTGGAACTTTCAATGATTTCTCACGAACTGAGATCACTTGACCTGGAGTTACGCGGTATGATGGGATATCAACGCGTTTTCCGTCAACAAGGATGTGACCGTGGTTTACGAATTGACGAGCTTGACGACGAGTAGTCGCAAGACCAAGACGGTAAACAACGTTATCCAAACGACGTTCCAAAAGAAGCATGAAGTTGAAACCTAGGATTCCGCCTTTGATTTTTGTAGCTTGTACGAACAAGTTACGGAATTGTTTTTCACCTACACCGTAAGTGAAACGAAGTTTTTGTTTTTCAGCCAATTGCAAACCGTATTCTGACAATTTAGAACGGTTGTTTGGTCCGTGTTGTCCTGGTACGTAGTTACGACGTGCCAATTCTTTACCTGTACCTGTAAGTGAAAGGCCAAGGCGACGAGCTTGTTTCCAAGATGGTCCTGTATAACGTGACATGTGTATGTCCTCCTGATATAAATAATATTTAGGTGGAAATAGTCACTTAGAAAGCCCTGATTCGTGCAGATGCCCTTCGCCTAAACAGCCAAGGTTACTTATCATAAGACACCTGTTGACGAGCTTCATGCTTTCCTGCTGATATTTCACACAAAATCCATTTTACCATGAATGGCTAGATTTGTAAAGGGTTTTTAAGCTTTATTTTCATTACCAGAGAGGTTAAGAAGGAGGGTAAAGGTGCTTCCGAGGCCGTACTGGCTGGTAACTGTGATTTCTCCACCCAATTGATGGGCCAATTCACGCGCAATCGCAAGACCAAGACCATGACCACCTGTTTTCATGTTACGCGAAGTTTCTACACGATAAAGGCGTTTGAAAATATTCTCCAAATCCTCTGAGGCAATCCCCTGTCCCTCATCGGTCACACTGATTGAAAGCTGGTTATTTTCCAGCTTAGCCACCACTTCCAGCTTGGTTCCTGGAGCAGAGTATTTAAAAGCGTTATTGACCAGATTCACCAAGATACGAGAAAGTTTGGCATAATCTCCTTCAATCCGGGCAGACTCTGGGATTACCTGCAAATGGACATCTCGCTCCTCCTGCTCAATCAAGAACTGAAATTCACTCATGCACTCAATCAAGAGCTGGTCCAGAAAAATACTGTCCTTGCTGGTCGTTTCCATCTGATTTTTAGCTGTATTTAGAGTCAAAAAATTCAACTCTTCAACCAGTTTATTGAGTCTTTCCGTCTGACGCCCAATGGTTGCTAGATAATGGTCCTGTTCTCCTTCCTTGATAACCCCATCCAAAATCCCTTCTACCGTCGCTTGGATCGAAGTGATGGGGGTCTTGATATCATGCGACAGCTGGGCAATCATCAAACCCTTTTCTCGTTCGCTTTCTTCCAAGGAATCAAAAGTTTCCTGCAAATCATGAGACATTTCATTGAAAGCTTGGCCTAATTGCTGAAATTCTACAGGTCCTTGAACCTCCAAATTTGCAGGAAAATCCTTATCCGCTACCCGCTTGGCATGTTCCTTGAGTTTGGCCAATGATGTAAAGACAGGCGACAGGAGAAAGAGACTAATCCCAGCACCGACAAAGCTTGCGATTAAAGTCATGCCAATCAGGAAATAAATCTCACTTTCTTCAATTAACATTCGCTGTATTGCCCAAAAAACCACGATAATCGTTAGGAGTGTTGAAATGATATACCCCACTAAAATATAACTTTTTAATTTCATTGACTACCTCGTGCTTTCTCAATTTTGTAGCCCAATCCCCAGACGGTTTTGATGGTGGGTGTTTCTGAACTAGCATGTTTAGCCAACTCCTGTCGAAGAGCATGAATATGAACATTCAAGGTATTGGTATCATCCACATAGTCTTCTTGCCAGACCTTTTCATAGAGGTCTGTCTTAGAGAAAACCCGCTCTGGATTGCTGGCTAAAAGCCATAGAAGTTCGAAGGATTTGACGGTCAAATCAAGCGCCACATCTCCAACTTGGACCTCATGGCTACCATGATTCATCCGTAAATTCCCGAGACTGACGACTTCTGTCTCACCTCCACGATGAAGGCGACGCAAGATATTGTGGACACGCAAAACCAGCTCACGAGGGCTAAAGGGCTTGGCAATAAAGTCATCTGCCCCCAGGCTTAGGCCGTAAATCTTATCCTGCTCACTGGTCTTAGCCGTGATAAAGAGAAAAGGCTGATCTGGAGATTGATACTGAACTTCACTAATCAAATCATAACCATCCATCCGAGGCATCATGATATCTGTAATAATCAAATCAATCGCTTTTCGCTTGAAGATTTCTAAGGCCTCTACTCCATCATGGGCCACCAAAACCTGATATCCTGCCTGAACCAGATAGCGTTGATGAATATCTGTGATTTCTATCTCGTCGTCAACGAGTAAAATTGTCTTTCCCATCTGTATCTCCTTTGAAAAAACAGTGCTATACCACAATAGTATAACACTATTTTTATCTCTTTACGAACATTCTAAACGATATCTGGATTTTTCAAATCCTAGATAGAAAGTCTGTAACTAGACTAGTCATTTTCCTCTTTTTTAGCTTTCAAACCGAGACCACCTAACAGTCCTGCTAAGGCGAGTCCAAAGAATCCAAGAGTAGCCATTGATGTTTGGGCTTCACCAGTATATGGAAGCATGTCTTTTTGGTCTTTCATTTGATCAGCCATCATTGGACTTGACACCTTGTTATTAGATGCCATCTTGCCTTCATCAGATATTTTGCTTGAGGTCGCTGCGACTTGGTCTTGCTTCATACTTGGAGTTGCCATTGGCTGGCTAGCGTTCATGGTTTTGTCCTGCTCTTTGTTAGGCATCATCTTATCCTGGCTAGCAGCTGGCATTTTAGATTTCATCTCATCTTGATCGGCACTAGGCATTTGAGCTTTCGTATTAGATGCATCTTGATGACTATTCATCATTGGAGCCGGCATAGCTGAACCATTAGAAGATGAAGCAAAGCCTGATTGCATCGGAGTAAGAGACTGATGTCCATTCAAGTTCACTGTCAAATCCTTAGTCGCTACAAGATTACTCAAATCGGCCTTGCCGTCTTTAGCACCGTACACCTTGATAGTAGCTTTATAGCTTTGTGTACCATTTTGTTTCAAGAGGTCTAATAAATCTTTATCTGACTTACCTTGAGTACCTGCCAAATCTACTTCATAGAAGTAGAGACCTTTGCCCAATTTCTCTACTGGTGGAAGAGCTGGATTTTTAGCTGAACCGTTGTCTGACCATGGAGCTTTATCAGAAGCTTTCAAGATAAGGCGAGTCAACATACCATCTCCACCAAAAGCTTCATATGGGATGACTTGGTTTACGCCGGCCAAGAATGGTCCAGGAACATTAGCCTTGTCAAGGTAGCTAGCCGGAACATCTACTGTGTCTTTGGTATTGTCAGCCACACCTTTTTGAACTTCAGCTGGGGTGGTTACTGGTTGAGCTTCACTTGCTTCACGTTCTTGTCCAGAAACTGTAGACGTAGGACCTTCTACAGGTTTAACTGCATCTTCTGTTTGTTTCTTAGAGTCAGCTTGGGATTGCACTTCTTCTTTTGGTGCTACTACTGGATCTTTAGCATCTGCGTCCGCTTTTTCTGGAGAGCTTGTAGAATCCAAGCTTACTTTAGATACTGTGTCTGATTGTTCTGAAGGAAGAGCTACATCGACTGCTTTTTTTAGAGCCTCTGCTGGTAAGTTGCTCTTTTCACTCACCGAATCTGCATCTGGCACGACTTGAGCAGTGGTCGGATTGACCACATCAGCACGCGCAGAACTTGGTTGTCCGACCAGGACAAAGAAGCCACTAGCTACAACAACTGAAGCAACACCGACACTGAGACGGCGAATAGACCAACGAGTATATCTCTGATTTGGATTGAATTTCATAGGATTCTCCTTAGAGTTTTCTTTTTTTGATAGCTCTAGTATAATCTCCTAAAATTAAAAAGGATTAAGAAAAAGTTAAAATTTTTCTTAAATCCTTCTTATAAAATACTTATATTGACTCAATAGTCACTAGAAAAAAGAATAGTCATTTCTCTTTTAATCATTGAGGCGTGCTAGATTATCCAAATATTGGTTATTGATTACTGCCATCATATAGCCATCAGCTTTCAAAAGATCATCTGGTCCAAATTTAACATCTAAGGGAGCATTTTCGTAGTCACGAAAACCAAGGATATTGAGATTGTATCGTCCTCGAAGGTCCAGTTGACTTAGGCTTTTGCCTGACCACGATTGTGGAATTTTCATCTCGACAATGGAGACATTCTTGTCCAACTGAAAGACGTCTACGCTATTATGAAAGAGAATCGTTTGAGCTAATGAACGACCCATTTCATACTCTGGTGAAATAACAGAGTCTGCACCGATTTTTTCAAGTACTTTTTTTGCTGTATGACTTTTAACCTTAGCAATAACAGTTGGTACTCCTAGACTCTTGCAATGCATGACTGCAAGCACACTAGATTCTAAATTTTCCCCAGTTGCCACCACAACTGTATCGCAGGTATCAATTCCTGCTGAGAGCAAGAGCTCTTCATCTGTGATATCTCCAACAACTCCACGTACCAAGACTGGTTCAAATTGATTGATTCGCTCCTCATGGTCGTCAATAGCGATAATATTTATATCATGCTGAGCGAGAGTTGTAAGAACACTACTCCCAAAAATACCCAAACCTAAAATTCCAATTGTCCGATCCGCCATAGTTTATCCTTTCTTATCCTATAGTAATGTCCGCTTTCATATAGTGGATTGTATCTTTCTTATCTGGTTGATACTCAGCCAAACTAACTAACAGTGTGAGTGGCCCGATCCGGCCAATAAACATCAGTAGCATGACGACGCTAAGAGCTAATTTACCTAACTCTGGTGTCAGATTAGCAGTTACTCCAACCGTAGCAAGTGCTGAAATTGTTTCAAACATGATGTAGATAAAGCGCGGATTCCCTTCTGCTGTTATTCCTAGTAGGATTAAACCCGATAAAAAAGTTATCAAGAAGATAATAAAGACACTGAATGATTTTTGGACTGTCCGAGGTAAAATTGTTCTCCGAGCTACATTGGCATGGGGTAATCCTAAAAGTTCACTGCGTGCAAATACTAATAATACAAAGAAGGTTGTGATTTTAAGCCCCCCGGCTGTTCCACCAGGCGCCCCACCGAGAAACATCTGCAAAATATAGATCATCAAGGTAACAGGCCTAGCCTGAGTAAAATCAATAGAAGCAAAACCCGCCGTTCTCATGCTAACTGTTTGGAAAAAACTGACTAGCAATTTATCAGGGATGCTGAGATTGCCAATCGTTCCCGGATTGTTCCACTCTATCAAGAGGGTTGAAACTGTTCCAGTAAATAAAATTCCAGCTGTCAAGAAGAGAACCAACTTGGTATGGAAGCGAAGCCGACGTTTTTTCTTGCTCAACTGCGTGGCCAGGTCAAACCAAACCATGAACCCTAGACCGCCTGTGATGATCAAAGCAGCAAGCACTAGATTAATCAAAGGATCAGTTTGAAAAGCTACTAAACTTGTACTTCCAAAATTATCAAAACCAGCATTACAGAAAGCTGAAATAGCTACGAAGATAGAGGTAAAAATTCCTCGGCCCCAACCAAATTCCGGAACAAAACGAAAACTTAACAGGAAGGCTCCGAGTCCTTCAACGATAAAAGTCGTCAAGAAAATCGAACGTATGAAAACCATTAAAGACTGAGTTTCTCCATAACTAAAGCTCTCCAGAATTGTTTCACGGCTACGAAGACTTAGCTTTTGCTTACTTTGAATATAAAAGACCCCTATAAAGGTCATGAGACCCAAACCACCAATCTGGATCAAAAACATACAGATTAACTGACCCCAGATGTTATATGTAGTAGCTACTGGTTGAGTAAAGAGTCCCGTCACACAGACCATGGATACTGCTGTAAAGAGATGGTCGAAATAGGTCGCTTGGGAGCTTGTTGCTTGCACAAATGGCAGACTCAAAAGGAGAGAGCCTGCGAAAATAACCAAAGCAAAACTTAAAAAAATTCGACGAGCAGGTGATAAACGTCCCAAGGTCGTGTTTATTTTTTCCGAAAATGATTTGAATAACATAGTTACATTGTACCATAAAAACAATTAAAGCAGTCACATATGACTAACGATTTCAAGACAGAGTTCTAAGGCCTTGTCAAAAGCTTCTGAACCCCAATCGCGCTGGTCATAGTTATCAAGATCTGCCAATGAATCAGCCGTGAACAGCAACTCACCCCAGACTGCACCGCGAAGTTGAGCTACTGCTGCTAATGCAGCACATTCCATCTCCACAACTGCACAGCCTTCTTCCTTACGATAGGCAACTTTTTCAGCTGTTTCTCGGTAAAAACCATCTGTCGTCCAGGTCATGACTTCCTCATAAGGAATACCTCTTTGTTCCAAGACTTGCTCAATGGCAGAGATAGCCTCAATCTGCATCTCCATATAACGAGAAGGCGCTACATAGTGGTAGCTAGCCCCCTCATCTCGCAGAGCGCGAACAGGGACGAGAAAGGCATTTTCCTCTATATCGGCTAGGACTCCACAAGTACCAGTGGAAATGATTTGCTCCACACCATAGCCAATCAACCAATCCATAAACTGGGCCGCTGGAGCGGAACCGACAGGCGCTTGGGCCAAACACACTTTTTCACCTTTGTAGTCCATGACATAAACCGGGTAGGTCTTAGTGGCAGAAACAAACTCCCCTACGCAATCTGCTTCTACTTCCTGAGCATAGCGGTCAATCTCTTCTTCCAAAAATGCATAGATGCACTTCTTTGGTAACTGTAAATCCAAGCCTTCATGATTGGGCATGATAACTGCCTGAGGATTATCATCAAACTCTAAAATAGGAATAGCATGTTTTTGAATCATAGAGCACCTCCTCTAAATTTGTACTATTATAACAAAAGCTAAACGAAAGTCAAGACGGGAGGCTAAGTCAAATCAGAAAAACCTACCTTAAGTAGGAAACAACAATTAAATGCTTTTTTCGTCATAATAAAATTGCTATAGCTTAGGAATTAGTTTATAATAGATTGAATTTAAAAAAGGGAGAAATCTTATGAAATTCTATTCATATGACTATGTTCTCAGTCAGATTAGTCAACAGAATTGGACCATGATTATTGTGTCGACATTCTTAGTGATTGTGACTGGATTCTTTGCATTTAAGGCTTTCAAAGATAAAAGAGGGAGTAAGTTCCGTGAATTATCGCTCATTTCTATTTTGACGTTAATTGCTTTTGTATTGATTAG
>ERZ1699231.362-NODE-362-length-11946-cov-2.926897_pt1 | contig 11946 bp, 6 predicted proteins | sample MGYA00581551_ERZ1699231 | MGnify/ENA primary metagenome ERZ1699231 (study PRJEB42319, sample SAMD00040326) | human oral metagenome | material: saliva | host: Homo sapiens | study: EMG produced TPA metagenomics assembly of PRJDB4115 data set (Metgenomic analysis of... | reverse complement strand
AGCGTGAACAGAGGACCCGACGCCTGCGAGCACGTCGTCGAAATCGAACACACCAACAGATGTAAGGAGCTGCTGAAGAACACCATGTCCATTACCAGCTACTACATGTCTGGCCGCCGCATCAGTGAGGTGCCCGCTTCCCGCCGCCCCGTAGACAAGGTACGTCAGCTGATAGTGCGCGGCGCCCGCGAAAACAATCTCAAGAACGTGACTGTATCCTTCCCGTTGGGCGTGTTCACCGCGGTGACCGGTGTGTCCGGCTCGGGTAAATCCACCCTCGTCAACGACATTCTGTACACCTCCCTGGCGAACAAGCTCAATGGCGCCAAGCAGGTACCCGGCCGCCACAAGAGCATCGACGGCCTGGAGCACCTGGACAAGGTCATTCACGTGGACCAGTCGCCCATCGGTCGTACCCCGCGCTCGAACCCCGCCACCTACACCGGCGTGTTCGACCACATCCGCAAGCTGTTCGCAGAGACCAGCGAAGCGAAAATGCGCGGCTACACCCCCGGCCGATTCTCCTTCAACGTCAAGGGCGGCCGCTGCGAGGACTGCTCCGGCGACGGCACCCTGAAGATTGAAATGAACTTCCTGCCGGACGTGTACGTGCCCTGCGAAACCTGCCACGGCAAGCGCTACAACCGCGAAACCCTCGAAGTGCACTACAAGGGCAAGACCATTGCCGACGTGCTCGAAATGCCCGTGGAAGAAGCCGCAGAGTTCTTCGCCGCGTTCACCCCGATTGCGCGCCACCTGAATACCCTCGTGGACGTGGGCCTGGGCTACATTCGCCTGGGTCAGCCCGCAACCACCCTCTCCGGTGGTGAAGCGCAGCGTGTGAAGCTCGCAACCGAACTGCAGAAGCGCTCCAACGGTCGCTCCATCTATGTGCTGGACGAGCCTACCACCGGCCTGCACTTTGAAGACATCCGCAAGCTGCTCGCTGTGCTGCAATCGCTAGTGGACAAGGGCAATAGCGTCATCACCATCGAGCACAACCTGGACGTGGTCAAGTGCGCCGACTGGATTATCGACATGGGCCCCGAAGGCGGTAGCGGCGGCGGCACCGTCATCGCCGAAGGCACCCCGGAACAGGTGGCTCAGGTGAAGGGCTCGCACACCGGCGCGTTCCTTGCTGAGATCCTGAGCTAGCCGAGAGCTTGAACTAGAGGAAACCTACGTGACTGATACTCAAGGAACCGAATCTGCCCGGGGAGCTCAAGCAACCCGTGGCGCTGTGAACCGGGGAGTCGTGAATCGGGGTGCCGTGACCACCCTGGACCGGGCGCGGCACATCCTGCACACCCAGCTGGAGGCGGACTTCTGCCAGGCACCCGGCTCGATTAGCCGCGCCCTCGAAGAGCTACGCGACTACCCGGAAGCCGAGAGCCTGCCGCTACTCGCCACCGTGCAGCCTCCCTCCGAGAAGATGGGTGCCGCACGCCGCCGCAACGACGACATCTGGGAGTTGCGCGTCGCCAACTACGCGAGTGTCGGCATTCTCTGCGCCAAGCATCCGCGCGTGCTGGACAAGGCCATTGACTGCATGCTCGGCGACCAGTCGAACTGGCTGGGCGACTACGCGCAGCTGCGCCAGCTCAACGAACTGCTCACCCCCTACACCCAGCAGGTCAGCGGCACGAGCATCTACTACACGCCCGGCCGCGCCCTGCTGAACTCGGTCGTACCCGAGGGCGTGCAGGCGCAGGAGGTCAAGTGCGCCGTGCCCGGTGTGGGTATGATGCGCCGCGTTGACCCCGCCGAGCTGAAGGCGGCGTTGCTTGCCGAAATCACCGGCGAGCGCACCATCCGCAGGGAAGCAAACGCTTCCGCGGGTGCGCTTGAGGTTGACCCGCAGGACACGCAGGCGCGCGTAACCCGTCTGCGCGTGGAGTTGCTGGACGCTGAGCAGTTTGAGCGCTTCCGCGGGGATAAACGCTACTCGAACGCCCTGGGCTTTAGTGAACGCCGCCCGGACGTGCTGGTGCTTGCCGCATACCCGGTGGACGAGGATACATCTGATGCACCCACAGCGGGGGAGAGCGCCCCTGTGCACGCAGACCCTATCGCTATGGTCGGCCTGAGTGACGATTCGCCGATTATGCGCCAGATCGGTATTGACGTGCTGCCCGCCTGGCGTGGTGCCGGCATCGCCAGCGTGCTGGTACGTGATGCGGCACGCTTGACCCTGGCGGAAGGGTACCTGCCGTTCTACGGTACGAGCCCGTCGCACATGCTATCGCAGAGGGTTGCGATGAACGCCGGGTTGGTGCCGACCTGGTGGGAGTATGTGTCCACCAGCCTGAACGACCTACCCATGGACTAGATTTGCCTACAGACTAGAGCCGCCCGCGCTAGGCATAACAGGCACTAGACAAACAGCATATGCGCGAAAGCCCCCGAGTTCGGAGTCTCGGGGGCTTTTTGCTGCTGAGTTTTGGGTGCAGGGATTTTCGCGGGGTTCAGCGTCTAGAATTTTCTAAAGCTCCGCGCCGTTGCTGGCAATCACCTCGCGGTACCAGTGGAAGGACTTCTTGCGGTAGCGCGCCAGGGTGCCGGTGCCGTCGTCGTTGCGGTCCACGTAGATGAACCCGTAGCGCTTGGACATCTGCGCGGTGGAGGCGCTAATCATGTCGATGCAACCCCAGGTGGTGTAGCCGAGCACGTTCACGCCGTCCTCAATCGCCTCGCGTACCGCGTGCAGGTGCTGGCGCAGGTAGTCGATGCGGTAGTCGTCTTCCACGGTGAGCTCACCGTTCACCTCGACCAGTTCGTCACGGGCACCCAGGCCGTTCTCCACGATGAACAGCGGCTTCTGCCAGCGGTCCCAATACTGGTTGAGAACCACACGCAGACCGGTCGGGTCGATCTGCCAGCCCCATTCGCTGGCGGGCAGGGTCGGGTTCGCCACGCCGCCGAGGATATTGCCTTCGCCGCGCTCGCCGCGTGCCGGGTCGCCGGTCGCGCAGGTGGACATGTAGTAGCTGAACGACACGAAATCCACGGTGTTCTTCAGGTCTTCGCGGTCCTGCTCGGTGATGTTCAGCTCCACGCCCTTCTCACGCAGGGCACGCAGGAAGTAGCCGGGGTATGCGCCGCGCACGTGCACGTCACCGAATGCGAAGTTCGCCTGTTCCGTCTGCATGGCGGCGAGTACGTCTGCGGGGTCGGGGGTGAGCGGGTAGGTGGGCATGGCAAGAATCATGCAGCCGACCTGGGCGCCCGGTGCCAGTTCGCGTGCCGCAGCGGTGGCGCGGGCGGAGGCGACCAGCTCGTGGTGCATCGCCTGGTACAGGGCGGCGTCGCTGAGCTGATCCGCCGGGGTGTTAATGCCGCCGGACATGAACGGCAGGTGCAGCATGGAGTTGATTTCGTTGAAGGTCAGCCAGTACTTCACGCGCTTGCCGTAGCGGGCGAACACGGTGCGGGCGTAGCGTTCGTAGAAGCCGATGAGCTCGCGGCTGGTCCAGCCGTTGTACTGCTCGACCAGGTGCAGCGGGGTTTCGTAGTGGCTGAGGGTGATGAGCGGCTCCATGCCGTGCTTTTCGAGCTCGTCGAGCACGCGGTCGTAGAAGGCGAGGCCCGCCTCGTTGGGGGTTTCTTCGTCGCCGCGGGGGAAGATACGCGACCAAGCGATGGAGAAGCGGAAGACCTTAAAACCCATCTCCGCGAGCAGGGCGATGTCTTCGCGGTAGCGGTGGTAGAAGTCGATGCCCTCCAGCTTGAGGTTGTCCTCGGTGGGTTCGGCGGTGCGCGGGTGCAGGCCGCCGGCGGGTAGTACATCCTGCAGGCTGGGGCCCTTGCCGTCTTCGTTCCAGGCGCCCTCAAACTGGTTGGCGGCGGTGGCGCCTCCGAAGAGGAAACCGTCAGGGAATGCGCCGAGCGGCTGCGGCTCGGTCAGCGCCGGGTTGGTGCGCTGTTCAGTGCTGACGCGGGGTAGCGCGGTGGTTTGGGCGGTGATGTGCTGGTCCTGATGCACGGCATTCTCCAAGGTGTTTTGGGTCTTTCTTCTACCCTAGCGGAGGGGGAGGGGGATTACTAGGTTTTAGCTACCCGGGTGGGCGTTTTCGCATTGTGGGGAGACGTAGGAGCTGTGGCGGGCGTAACCGTAAAATAGGAACGTGCAGATTATTCGAGAGACCGGCCCCGAATCCGGCGATATCCTCATTCACCACGATCAGACGGTGCAGATGCTCCGCGAGGTGGCAACCGGCAAGCGCGAAGCCACCTTGCGCATGTATCAGCCGAACCCGACGGTTGCGTTCGGCCGCCGTGACGAACTGAATCCCGGCTTCGCGGAGGCCTCCGCGGCGTGTGCCGAGCACGGCTTTGAGGTGCTGGTGCGCAAGGTCGGCGGGCATGCCGCCGCCTACCATCAGGGGTGCCTGGTCGTGGACCATTTTCAGCCCGCCTCCGACGCCCGCAGTGGCAACACCCTACGCTACGAACTGTTCGGTTCCATGTACGCGCAGGCGCTCCGTGAGGTTGGCGTGGATGCGCGCATGGGCGAGATTCCGGGGGAGTATTGCCCCGGCGAGTATTCGGTGCACGCCCAGCTTCCCACCTCCGCAGGTGGTGGCCGCATTAAGCTGGTCGGCACCGCCCAGCGTGTGGTGACCGGCGGCTGGTGGTTCAGCACCGGCATCGTGGTCTCTGATTCTGCGCCGCTGCGGGCGGTCACCGCGGATGTGTACCGTGCCCTCGGCATGGACCTGGACCCCGCCACGGTTGGCGCGGCGCAGGACGCGAACCCCGCCCTGCTCATGGAAGACCTGGAAGACGCCATCGTTGAAGTGTACGCCCAAAACGGCTTTCACTAGTTGTTTTATTTCTGACTTTTATCCGTACCTTAATTCGATATATCCCCACCTGAAGCGAAGGAGCATCCATGCGTTGGGCACAGATTAAAGACTCGAAGGGCAGCCGCGCGGTCTGCTTCTTTGAAGAGACCGTGTACGAGCTTCCGGCGAAGCTCAGCCCGCTACTGAATTTCTACAGCCGGTTCCGGCTGAACTTTGGCGACCCGAAGAACGCCGTGGCGATCCTGAAGGAGAACGGCGCGACCGTCATGGGTCACGGCGAGGAGCTGTGGAACTCCCTACCCTTTATTCGCCCGCTGGATAAGCCCGGCAAGATTGTGTGCGCCGGCCTGAACTACCGCGACCACGCCGCGGAAATGAACCTTGAGGTGCCCGAGCATCCGGCGCTGTTCGCGAAGTTCCCGAACGCGCTGATTGGCCCCGGCGAGCAGATTCGCATGCCCGACGACCACGGCACCGGCAGCACGAAAATCGACTGGGAGGTTGAGCTGTGCCTGGTCGTGGGCGCTCGCCTGCGTAACGCCACAGAGGAGCAGGCACTTGAGGCTCTGATGGGGTACACGGTCATGAATGATGTGTCGGTGCGTGACTGGCAGGGTCGTTCCTCGGAGTGGTTCCAGGGTAAGAACTGGGATGCGATGACTCCGTTTGGTCCGGTGATTGTGAGCCCCGATGAGGTTGACCCGGTTGCCGGCTTGGAGCTGGTTTGTGAGGTGGATGGTGTGGTGCGTCAGCGCGGCACGACGGCGGATATGGTGTTTACCCCGGCGCAGCTGCTGTCCTATATTTCGCGGTTTATGACCCTGGAGCCGGGTGATCTGGTAGCGACGGGTACCCCGGCTGGGGTTGGTTTGTCGCTGCATCCGCGTCAGTGGTTGAAGCCGGGTCAGACGGTGCGCACCCGTATTGAGGGTATTGGCGAACTGGTGAATGTCTGCTCGGAGGCGGGCGCGCTGTAGCTATCGTGCGCCGTAACTATTTTGCGCTGTAGCTAACCCGTGGCACCGTGGTTTCCCCTGGCTCTGTGAGCAACTGCGGATGAACCCACGTGAACCCACGCTGGGGGCTGTCGGCATCTGCTGCGGGGTGTACCCGCGGTAGCTATAGGTGAATATATATGCACTCCGCATGTGTTTTTGAGGCACATGCGGAGTGCTTTTTTGTGTCGGTAAAGCCCCCGGTGGGCGGCTTGGATTCGTTGCTGGGAGCTGCATGCGGCACCCCGTGTGGGGGCGTGGTGCGTTTGCATGGTTACACGCTGACAAACACATAGAAACTTTGAACTTTTACGTGAATTTTAGGGTTTTAGGTGGGTTTTGAGGGGTCTGCGAGGTGAAACGCAGGGTGCTTCTGCTGGGTGGTGGTTGCCAGAAATCGCTCTTTGAGGGGTGGTTGGTGCCCGTCTCGGTGCATGGGGTGCTATCTGCTCTCGGTGCAGAATCTCAGATTGTGGTCACGTGTGAGAAATTCAACAGGAAGTTTTGGCGCGTCTTTCAGGGAAATTCAAGGTTTAAGGTTTAGTTCCCTGTATGCATTTTTCGTTTTCTTCACGTCACCCTCGCTTGACTAGGAGTAAACCCTAAACACTGCGGTGCAAATTCTGCGTCTTCAAACACCAATAAATGCATGAAGGTGCAAGGAGATGTGACTCTAAACCTGAACCTTTATCAAAAAATCGGTGCCCAAAATCACAAACTCGTTTTGCGTTCACCCCAAAGACTATGTAGGGTATGGGGATTATCTGAGAGTTTCCTGAGAATTCCTGCCAGAAGATCAGGACCCACCCGGGCACACCCTCAGATGCATATTTCACTCACGTCCGTGTTTGTTCATACAAACGCACTCACTCAAATAAGCCGACACGAACGAAAGAAAAACATGACCGCAACTGCATCCAAAAACCCGGCACAGCGCCCGGCAAACCGCCGCCGTGCCACCATCGCTGCCTCCGCAGCACTGGCAACCGTCATCACCGGCGCGAACCTCCCCGCGACCTTCGGTGCAACCGCCCCCATCCGCAACGTAGCCGGTACCACCTGCGTCGACGCAGGCTACCGCACCGTGCCAACCCTGGCGAACCTCACCAACGTGGCGCCCGGTCCGACCTGCTACTGGAACCCCGACCAGAAGGCACAGAGCATCGCGACCCTCGCACCGGTCAACTCCTCCCTCACCAAGGCGCAGCTGACCACCACCGAGAACACCTCGCCCCTCAGTGGTAAGCTCGCCCGCGATTCATTCGCCGCCAAGAAGCTCACCGGCACCGAAGCCGTCGTAGCCAACAGTAGCGAAATCAGCCGCACCTTCCTCGAATACACCGGCGATGCGGGTAACCACCCCGTCACCACCGCCATCAACGCGGGCACTGTGAAGAAGGACCGCGCCCAGACCGTTGGCGGCCACGAAAACATCCCGACCCTCGCCGTGAACTCCGCGAACCCGCACCAGGAGTACGTCGAGGTCGTCTCCCGCGATGGCCGCGTCAACGCCAACGCAGAGAACAAGCGCATCCTCACCGGCGGCGTCCCGATCCCGAAGTGGCTTGCCGAGGACCACGGCCTCTCCGGCGATCAGTCCGTCGCCCTCTACGACGAAGCGACCGGCATCTGGCGCTCCTACTTCAAGTTCGTCAAGGATGCAGACGCACAGACCTACACCAGCACCGCCCGCGTGCAGGTAGGTGGCGGCAACGTATCCACCCCCAAGAGCGCAAAGATTCAGTACGACAACGTCGGCCGCGGCAACGCAGGTCAGACCGTCACCATCAACGCACCCGTGAGCATCGACGCGAAGTCCGGCAATGCCCGCACCTCCTACCCGATTGCTCGCGGCGCGAAGTTCCGCCTGGCGAAGAACGTGCCTGGCGCGTCCATCAACGAGACCACCGGCGAGATTACCTACAAGATTCCCGCAGGTACCCGCGGCACCGTGGACATCCCCGTGACGGTTGACTACCCGGCAATCTACCACGTGTCCTCCGGCGGTTACATGCTCGCTAAGCCGAACTTCGGCGGCGTGGGCGAAGACAACTACTGGCTGACCCTCAAGAACGGCACCTCCTCCGTGGTGGGCCTGGCAAATGAGCTCACCCAGATTGGTGTGGACGAGCTCAAGGCAGGCAAGATCAACCACATGGTGTCCATCACCGCGGCTGACTACGCAGCGATGACCGCCTCCTTCCCGGCGAAGGGCACCGACGGCAAGATTAACCTGAGCAAGTACCCGAACGCACCCCGTGCGGGCCAGCGCGGCTTCCTGCCCGCAAGCTTTGACGTGGAAGAGCACCTGGCAAACACCGGCCACGCCGACGACCAGCTCACCCGCATGATCCTGACCGCGATGAAGGAATACGGATTCATCCTTACGGATCACAACCTCTTCACCAACGCATTCAACCTGGAGGCGGCAAGCTCCTACGCGCCCTACGCCCGCCAGGGTAAGAACGTGTACAAGGAAGACCCGCAGCTGGCGGCAATGTTCGCGAACTTCGTTCCCAGCGGTTTCACCGGCAACCAGTTCCCCTGGCAGCAGGTGCAGTGGATGCCCGTGAACTACACCGAGTCCGCTGAGAATACCGCACGCCGTGAGGGTACCCAGGTTCTGCCGCAGAGCAACAACCAGGCGACCGACTCGAACGCTGACGCACACAAGATTGCACGCCCCGTGACCGTGCGCCGTTCCGCCGTACGCACCCCCAAGGCTGACCGCATCAGCGACGCCGAGACTCAGAACGCGGCAGTGAACCAGGCTTCGGACGCCGTGAAGTTCAAGTACCCCTCGGATTCCTACGGTAAGACCGGCACCGGCTCCGGCGTGTTCTACCAGCCCGCCGAGCACCACGCCACCGTCTACTCCGGCGAGACCGCAGTCGCGCAGAGTGTTCACCAGTCGCACAAGGTTTCCCCGAACTACCGTTACGCGCGCGACTACAACTTCCAGGAAATCGAGCAGACCCCGAACTTCCGCCCCAGCCGCTGGGTCAACAAGGAGAAGGTCAACACTGCTGGCGGCCAGTTCTCCAGCGCGGAGACCGGCATCCGTTTTGCCTCCAACGGCAAGACCGGCACCTACTCGATCGACCTGAACACCCACGACGTCACCGGCACCACCTGGGACCTGCGCCGCGACAACGGCACGAACATCACCGTGAACCGCACCGGCAAGGCACCCGCACGCATGTCTGATGTGAAGGCGAAGAAGGGCGCAGCCGCACAGCTGTACTCGATCCCGCTGAAGGTGCACGTAGTCGACAAGAACAGCCCCATCGCGCGTGAGGACTCCGTCTCCCTGTACTCGGGCACCACCCAGAACGTGGCAGTCCTGAACAACGACGAAGCATCCTTCGGCGCATACAGCCGCGGCGAAACCGTGAAGAAGCTGGAGCTGCTCAACCAGCGCGGCCAGGCCGTCAGCGCATACAGCGACGAGTACGGCACCTACCGTGTGGTGACTCTGCCCGACGGCACCCAGGGCATCGCGGTATCTGCTAAGAATAAGCAGGGCTTTGCACCGCTGGTTCGCTACCGCGCAGTGACCGACAAGGGCGTAAAGTCCGCTGAAGGTTACCTGCAGGTGGCAGTCGCTAACCGCTAAGGGCCCGCTAGGGTTGCATACCCACGAGCTGATGCGCAGTTAGGGCACGGCGCTAGGCATTATGACCGCAATGTGATGAACCGCTCTAGGAGGGCGGTGGTCCACGACGTTGCCGCCACAATGACAACGCACCGACAGCCGCAACGGCATCGGAACAGCCGCATACAGCGCACCAGCAACACCAGCGAGCATCAGCGCACATAGGGGAGAGGGGCACGCTCAAGAAAGCACGCCGCACAGGCGTAACTTCCTTGACGTGCCCCCTTTCCTGTACATAAGGTGAAAATACTATGACTCAGAGCCAGCACACAGACCAGACCGAAACCACCCACGCTCACTACGCCGCCGAGCAGGTAGCGAAGCACGTAGCCGAGCACACCGCGGAGCACGCCCACGAGGCGCCCGCCAACGCGCCCCTCCTCGAAGGCAGCGGCCCCAAAGACTGGGAGGAACAGTTCGGCGGATCCGTCGCGATTTTCTCGGCGCTCGCGAACCCGCTGCGCCTGGCGATTGCGCACCACCTGATGCACCGCCCGCACAGCGTGAGTGAACTGCACACCTGCCTGGGTATTTCGCAGCCGCTCGCTTCGCACCACCTGCGCATCCTGCGTGAGGCGCACGTGATTGACCGTGAGCAGCAGGGCCGCACCACCATTTACCGCCTGAAGGACGACTATATTAGCCACATTGTGGTTGACGTGTATGAGCATACGCGTGAGCATCATGCGGACTAGTTTGCCCTCAAGCTGAGCGTTGCCTGGGAGCCGTTGTAAGATGGTGTGTGTCCGTGCACCAGTACAGTGCGGAATAGTATGCGCACCGGCGGCGCCCCGAGTGGCACGCTTGCGCCTGAGTTAAGGAGACTTATGTCTGCCGCTGATTCTTCAGCAATTGTTATTAGCGTTTCTGGTGAGGAGCGCGAGGTCACCGCGAAGACTGCCGCTGAGCTGTTCGCTGACGACCCGAAGATCGTTGTGGCACGCGTGAACGGCGTGCTCGTTGATCTCTCCCACGAGCTGTCTGCTGGCGACTCCGTTGAGCCGGTTTTCATTCACGAACCGGACGGCCTGAACGTTCTGCGCCACTCCGCTGCGCACGTGATGGCGCAGGCGGTGCAGGAGTACCGCAAGGACGCCAAGCTGGGCATTGGCCCGTACATTACTGACGGCTTCTACTTTGACTTTGATGTGGCTGAGCCGTTCACCCCGGAAGATCTGAAGAAGATCGAGAAGTCGATGATTAAGATCATCAAGTCCGGTCAGCTGTTCCGCCGCCGTGTGGTCACCCACGACGAGGCTGTCGCCGAGATGGCGAACGAGCCGTACAAGCTGGAGCTGCTCTCCCTGACCCAGGGCCCCGGTTCTGGTGCGGATGCTGCCGAGGGCGCATCCGTGGAGGTCGGCGAGGGTGAAATCACCATTTACGACAACGTGCACCCGAAGACCGGCGAGACCGTCTGGAAGGACCTCTGCCGCGGCCCGCACCTGCCGAACACCAAGCTGATTGCTAACGGTTACGCCCTGATGCGTGCCGGTGGCGCGTACTGGCGCGGTTCTGAGAAGAACCCCATGCTGCAGCGTATTTACGGTACCGCTTGGCCGACTAAGGACGAGCTGGTGGCGTACAAGGAGCGCATCGCTGAGGCGGAGCGCCGTGACCACCGCCGTCTGGGTCGTGAGCTGGACCTGTTCTCCTTCCCGAAGAATATTGGCCCCGGCCTGCCTGTGATTCACCCTAAGGGTGGCGTGATTAAGCGCGAGATGGAAGACTACGTGCGTACCCGCCACATTCAGGAGGGTTTCCAGTACGTCAGCACTCCGCACATTTCGAAGGAAGACCTGTTCTACACTTCCGGTCACCTTCCGTACTATGCGGACGGCATGTTCCCCTCCATGGAGCTGGATAACGGTCATTACCGTCTGAAGGCTATGAACTGCCCGATGCACAACGAGATTTACCGTTCTCGTGGCCGTTCGTACCGTGAGCTGCCGCTGCGTTTCTTCGAGTTCGGCACCGTGTACCGTGACGAGAAGTCCGGCGTGCTGCAGGGCCTGACCCGCGTGCGCATGATCAGCCAGGATGACTCCCACTCGTATGTGACGAAGGAGCAGGCACCGGACGAGGTGCGTCACCTGCTGAAGTTCATGCTGAGCCTGCTTGAGGACTTCGGCATGACTGACTTCTACCTTGAGCTGTCCACCCGCGACACTGAGGGTGATAAGAAGGATAAGTTCATCGGTACTGATGAGCAGTGGGAGGCGGCTACCGCGGTTCTGGAGCAGGTCGCGAAGGAGACCGGCCTGGAGCTCGTCCCGGATCCCGGTGGAGCTGCGTTCTACGGCCCGAAGATTTCGGTTCAGGCGAAGGACGCGATTGGCCGTACCTGGCAGATGTCGACCGTGCAGTACGCCTTTAACCAGCCGAGCCGTTTCGGTCTGGAGTACCAGGCTGCGGACGGTACCGTGCAGGAGCCGGTCATGATTCACTCGGCGAAGTTTGGTTCGATTGAGCGCTTCATCGGTGTTTTGAC
>ERZ1699231.357-NODE-357-length-12030-cov-3.929766_pt1 | contig 12030 bp, 8 predicted proteins | sample MGYA00581551_ERZ1699231 | MGnify/ENA primary metagenome ERZ1699231 (study PRJEB42319, sample SAMD00040326) | human oral metagenome | material: saliva | host: Homo sapiens | study: EMG produced TPA metagenomics assembly of PRJDB4115 data set (Metgenomic analysis of... | reverse complement strand
CGCGGCGCGTCGCGCCCGCTCTGTTTTGGCCCCCCCCGCAAGCGCCCGATGCCACGCCCGCTGCCGACGCCAACCTCCGGCGTTTCGAGCAAGACAGCAACCCCCCCGGCCGTTTCGCCCTCGTGTCGAAAGCCGCTCCCGAAGGCAGTGTCGCTCCGCAGCCCACCGCCACTTCCGTTGCCGGACGTTGGAACTACGATCGCACGGCCAAGCATTATGACTTCGTACTCGGCGACAAAGGCTACGGCACCGCCGACGGTTATCGCTACTACACCATTCGCTCCGCGGCCAACAACAGCCTGTGGTTCAACGCTTCGATGCCCGGACAAGGCCAAGCCGTGAACCTCTATTCCGACCCTGCCGGCGGCAACGGCGGTCTTTGGCTCTTTGTCGGTGGGCAAAAAGTGACCGACGTCGCGAACCCCACGGTGCAAGCCCCCGCTTCGCTTCCCAAGGCCGGACAAGTTTACCTGTTGCGCAACACCGTCGACGGATTCAAGGGCACGATGCTCGCCGACAAGAAGGGCGCCGCCGAACTCACCCACACCGCACAGCTCGACAACAGCAACAATGCGTGGGAACTCGTGGACGCCACGCCCTTCAACACGTCGGGCGGCACCTTCACCTTCCGCCTGCGCAACGTCGCCACCGGTCGTTTTGTCGGCACGCCCGCCACGAAGAAAATCGATCGCTACGCCTTCCCCGTGAGTGTGGCCAAAAACGGCGCCACCCTCACCGCCACCTATCATCCCGCCACGGCCGATTACACGCTTTCTGCCTCCGGCAAGACGCTTTTCCCCATCGCCGCCGATTCGCCCACCTATCCCGGAGTGATCAGTTCGGGCAGCAGCACCGGCGGTCCCGATGCAGTGCGTCCGCAAGGCACGGGTTGGCAGTTCGTGGCCGCGCGCAGTGTCACGATTCAGTGTGTCGACACCAAAGGCAACCCGCTTTCGACCGTCGTTCGCTATGTGCCGGTCGACGAACGCACATTGGTCGCTCCGCAACTGCCCGGCTATCGTTTGCAGTCGACGCTCTCCCCGCTCGACGCCGGCGACACGCCGCTCACCCTCACCCTCACTTACAAGAAAACCCACAACCGGGTTTTTCTGACGGCCATCGATGAACACGGCGCATTGCTGGCCACCGATACCCTTGCCGTGGCGGTGGGCGAAAGCTTCGTGCTGCATGCCCCCGCTGTCCCCTTCTACACCGTCAGTGACTTTCCCGCCGAGGGAATAACCCTGACCCCCGATGCCGATGTGCACCGCACCCTCGTCTACAAAGGCGATGCCCATGCCGGTGTCGCCGCCGCGGGCGAACCGCTCGCCGAGTTGACCGACGGCCACTACGTGTTGCTCTACGACACCTCGACTTCCGCCCCCGAGCGTGCCGGCTATCGCAACGTCTCGCCCGACAACGGCCGCGTGTTGCAAGGTCAAATCGCGCCCGACGGTGCCGACCCGATGTACGTCTGGCAGTTGCGCCGCAACGGTGCGCGCTGGCAGTTGTACCATCCCGCCACCGGAAAATACCTCCCCGAGCTGCCCCGTTCCGGCGAAGTCCTCGTCGGCGACACCCCTGGTGATTTCTCGTTCACGCTCAATGCCGACGGCCGCAGTTGGCGTGTGCAAGGCACGAACGGCGAATATTGGGATGGCGTGGTGGGCGGCATGACTGGTTGGAACGTCTATGGTCATGCCTACGAGCTACGTTCCTTCCGCCTCGCCCCCTATTTCCGGGTCACGGTGCACCACCGCTTCGCCCCCGACGGCCGCAGCTTGCTCCCCGACGAGCAGTTTTTCGTCCCCGCCGGTAGCACATTGACCTACGAAGCCCCCGAATTGGAAAAGTACAAGTTCGATTCGCTCACCGGTCTCCCCGTCGGCGCCGACGGACTCACCGCCGATGTCACCCTCATTTGCAACTATGTGACGGGCATCGCCCCCGTTCGCACCGCTGATTCCGCCCCCTCGTCGCACTACGACCTCAGCGGTCGCCACATCGCGCCCAACGCGCCCGGCCTCCACGTGCTGAAAGGAAGCAAACTCATCGTGCGATAAACGCTACAAAACAACATCGCGCCGCTTACCCGAGAGCAAGCGGCGCGATTGCTTGTGTAGCCCTCCTCGAAGTGTTGAGGAGAAGGAAGCACAGGTTGCATCAATTTCTTTCCTCTTTCCCCGCTTGCCAAAACCGTGTCCGCAAGCTTGCAGCGATAATGGCCAACTTTTCGCTCATGGTGTTGCAAGCTTGGGAAAGGGAGCGCAGGTGAATAGGAGAAACTACCTTTGCAACATCAAACAACAAAAGGACTAATTCAAAAATAAATTTCCGTTATGTGTTGAAGTGGTCTTTGCGAGCCCAACTCCATGAAAAACGAGATCGCACGCAGGTGACCAATACGATTTACCTTGTTTTACCACTGCCCGAGCCCCAAATTGGCAGCCCTCTTTCCTGAGGGGATAAGGGGGACTGATTATGGAATTCTATTACGTGTTAAGCAAGGACAAGCGCACAGCCACATGTTATTACGATTACCGGCGCGAAGAGAGAGGAGGGATCCTTCCATGGGGTAATTCCCATTACGTCTTTGGACTTTTTAGAAGATTATTTGGCTTAAGGTACAGCTTAAAGAAAGTTGTCTTTGATGCTACGTGTAAGAGCGCGTCTTTTGCTAGCACAACGGAATGGTTTAGTGGTTGTTCTAGTTTGGAAGAAATAACGGGACTCGAAAACTTGAACACAAGTAAGGTGAAGGATATGCATGCTATGTTTTGCGGTTGCCATGTATTATCTGCCCTCGATCTTTCCTCTTTTGATACAACGCAGGTTACAAACATGTCGTTAATGTTTTGCGGTTGCCGTGCATTGTCTGCCCTCGATCTCTCTTCTTTTGATACAACGCAGGTTACAAACATGTCGTCAATGTTTCGCGGTTGCAGTGCATTGACTGCCCTTGATCTTTCTTCTTTTAATACAACGAGCGTTGGAGGTATGATGAGTATGTTTCAAGGTTGCAAATCTTTGAAAGCCTTGGACTTGTCCAGCTTCAATGGTCGTGCTGTGGTAAATATGGAGAACATGTTTGCCGATTGCCCTGCATTGACTCACCTCGATCTTTCTTATTTCTATCCGAAGAAGGTAAAAGTGTTGAAAGGCATGTTCTTTAATTGTCGGGAACTGACCACCATCTATTGCAAGGCAACCTGGGATTGTAGATCTTCAGAAGCGATGTTCGAGGATTGCCGTAAATTGCGCGGTGCAGTGCCCTATGATTTGACCCGAACTGATGCGGAAATGGCCAATCCCGAGACGGGCTATTTCAGTTCCGAAGAACCGAATTTGCCGGTGCCTGAAAAAAAGTCCGAAACTGTGCCCGAAGAGAAAGAGAACACCGCGAACCATGAAGGACAAATGACTCCTAATGAGTTTGTGAATTGCAGCTTCTTCACGATGCAAGGTGTACCCATTGAGGGAGGAGTGGCCGATCTTCCCGCCGGAATGTACTTGATGAAGAAGGACTAAAACGTCCTCGTTAGCCTATCGCCATAAAATATAAGTTGTTCATAACAGAGTGAAGTTCCTCGACAGTCCCTGCACCGGGTTCGTCGGGGAACTTTCATTTCGTTTTTGCCGCTGTCGCCAACAAGTAGACTGCTTTTCCTTTGCCGTCTCCCCCGAGGAGTATGGGAGCGGTGTATCCAATCGGGCACACCGCAGCGGAAGGGCAAAAGCGGGCAGCCCCCGCCCGTAAAGCCCAAACAACATAAGACGAAGCACGTATGCAGAGAGGAAAGGCAAACAAAGGCGGAAAGCACGCACTTACAACGTACTTACATCGCACTTTCATAAGTGACGAAGCGCGAATTGTATGTGATTTTCTGCTGCTTACGTCGTGCAACTCATTAGATATTCGTAAATTCGCACCAAATATCGAAATACAAAAGTCTATGATGACAGCAAACGAAATACGCGAAGCCTTCAAACGCTTCTTCGAAGAGAACGGTCACCTCATCGTTCCCTCCGCCCCGATGGTGATCAAGGACGATCCCACGCTGATGTTCACCAACGCCGGTATGAACCAATTCAAGGACATCATTCTCGGCAACGTCGAACCCAAAAGCCGCCGCATGACCGACTCGCAGAAATGTCTGCGCGTGAGCGGTAAGCACAACGACCTCGAAGAGGTGGGCCACGACACCTACCACCACACGATGTTCGAAATGCTGGGCAACTGGTCGTTTGGCGACTATTTTAAAGAAGGCGCCATCACCTTTGCCTACAAATTCCTGGTCGAAGTGCTCAAGATCGATCCCAAAGACCTGTACGTCACGGTCTTCGAAGGCGACAAGAGCGCCGGTTTGGAGCGCGACGACGAAGCAGCCGGCATCTGGGAACGCTATTTCCCCAAAGACCACATCATCAACGGCAACAAGCACGACAACTTCTGGGAAATGGGCGACACGGGTCCTTGCGGCCCTTGCTCGGAAATCCACATCGATAACCGCACCGACGCCGAGAAAGCCGCCGTGCCCGGTGCTGAGCTGGTGAACAAAGACAACCCTTTCGTCATCGAGATTTGGAACCTCGTTTTCATGCAATACAACCGCAAGGCCGACGGTTCGCTCGAGGGATTGCCCCACAAAGTCATCGACACCGGCATGGGCTTCGAGCGCCTGGTGCGTGTGATGCAAGGCAAGACATCGAACTACGACACCGACGTGTTCCAACCCATCATTCGTAAAATCGCCGAACTCTCGGGCTTCACCTACGGCAAGGACGAACCGATCGACGTGGCCATGCGCGTCATCGCCGACCACCTGCGCGCCATCGCCTTCTCCATCGCCGACGGACAGCTGCCCTCCAACGCCAAAGCCGGCTACGTCATTCGCCGCATCCTCCGCCGCGCCGTGCGTTATGCCTACACCTTCCTCGGTCGTCGCGACCCCTTCCTCTGTCTGCTCGTGCCCACCCTCGTGCAAGAGATGGGCGGCGCCTATCCCGAGCTGCCCGCACAACAGGAACTCATCACCAAGGTGATTCGCGAAGAAGAAGAATCCTTCCTCCGCACCCTCGCCACCGGCATCAACCTCCTGGAAGGCGTGATCGAGCAAACCAAACAAGCCGGTCGCACCGTCGTCGACGGCACCAAAGCCTTCACGCTTTTCGACACCTACGGTTTCCCCCTTGACCTCACCGAACTCATCTGTTCCGAAGCCGGTTTGACGGTGGACGAAGCCGCCTTCAACGCCGAGATGGAACAGCAGAAACAGCGTGCCCGCAACGCCGCCGCCGTCGAAGCCTCCGACTGGGTGACCGTGCACGAAGGCGAAACCCAATTTGTGGGTTGGGACTACACCGAATACGGCTGCCGCATCCTCAAGTATCGCCAAGTCACCCAGAAGAAACAGACCTACTTTGAGCTCGTGCTCGACACCACGCCCTTCTATGCCGAAATGGGCGGCCAGGTGGGCGACACCGGTGTGCTCGTCAACGAGCAAGAAACGGTAGAAATCTTCGACACCAAGCGCGAAAACAACCTGCCCATCCACCTCACGCACAAACTTCCCGCCGACGTCTCGGCCGAATTCATGGCTTGCGTTGACGTCGACCGCCGTCGTGGCGCCGAAGCCAACCACACCGCCACGCACCTCGTGGATCAGGCCCTGCGAGAAGTCCTCGGCGACCACGTCGAACAGAAGGGATCGCTCGTCACGCCCGACGGTTTGCGTTTCGACTTCGCCCACTTCCAAAAAGTCACCCCCGAGGAGCTGCGCCAAGTGGAACGCCTGGTGAATGCACGCATCCGCGAAAACCTACCTCTGCAGGACCATCGCGACGTCGACATCGAAGAAGCCAAGAAAATGGGCGCCGTGGCCCTCTTTGGTGAGAAGTACGGCGACAAAGTGCGCGTCGTGCAGTTTGGCGACAGCATCGAGTTCTGCGGTGGCACACACGCCGCCAGCACCGGTTGCCTCGGTCTGTTCCGCATCGTGAGCGAAAGCAGTGTCGCCGCCGGCATTCGCCGCATTGAGGCCCTCACCGGTCAAGCCGCCGAAGAGAGTGTCTACCTCATGCAGGAAATCATCCAGGGCGTATCGTCGTTCTTCAACAATGCCAAGGACGTGCGCGCCGCCGTCGAAAAGGCCATTGCCGACAATGCCGACTTGCGCAAACAAGTGGAAGAGGCAGTGCGCGAGCGCGTGTCGCAACTCAAATCGCGTCTCATCGAGAAGGCCAAGGATGTCGACGGCGTGAAGATTGTCTCCGGCGTCATTCCCATGGACGTCGATGCCGCTGCGGTCAAAGACCTCGCATTCCAAGTGGCCGGTCAGTTGCAAGACCACACCCTCGTGGTGCTCGGTTCGAAGCACGACGACAAACCGCTCCTCACCGTGATGCTCAGCAAAGACCTGGTGAGCGAACGCAGTTTGCACGCCGGCAATCTCGTCAAGGCTGCCGCACAGCTCATCAAGGGCGGCGGCGGTGGCGCACCCCACTTCGCCACGGCGGGTGGCAAGGACGTGGCCGGACTTGATGCCGCTGTGGCGCGTGTGCTCGAACTCGCCGGCTTCTGATCGCGCCCTTTTCAAAATTAGGATATGACACACACTCCCCACGAATCGCGTCTTTCGCCGATTCGTGGGGAGCTTTGTTTTGAATCGGCCGGCGATGTAGGGTTTCGAAGCAATGTCCAACACGCAGCCCTCTTTCGTGAATAGGGAAAGCGCAGTTCGTTTTTGGCGATAAGTCGCCCCTTGTTTTAATCTTTTGAATTTGAGGTAGAGTTGTGTTTTATTTGTATTTTTGCAACGAAGGTGTCGGGACTTCCACTTAGATTTTGCCCCACGCGTTCTATTCCTCTTGTCGTTTTAATGTTGATCTATATCACAACCCGATCATGAAATGAAAAGAAAGAGCACTTTCCTATTGTTGTTTTTGGCCGTTGTGGTCTTCGCCACCTGGCAATACCGCTTGCTGTGTATCCTCTTGCTGGTCTTGTTGAACAAGGAGTGGATCAGGTCACGCCCTTGGATGGCACAACACAAGCATGCTTTCAAAGGGCTGGTCGCCTCGCTCCTGCTGGCTATTTTTGTGGCTATTCCCAACTACGTCCAACGTGGGCGAACGCAATTACTCTACATCGACCGCAATGGCCACCGCACCGCGACGCCCGCTCCCATCTACCTGCTGAATGCCTTGTTTCCCGAAGAAGAAGTGATGAACTTTTGTATGAAGGCCACCGCTTTAATGCCGCCGACGGGGAGTACCGGCACGTCGCTCCTTCGCGATGCACAACGCGATTTCTGGACAGGAAAAGCCTTGGGATTTTATACCCCTTATAACCTTCTGTCCTTGCAAGGTAGCAATCCCGGTTCGCTGGTTATTTCACAGGCTTGTAATCAAGTGTTGGGCACGAACTACAAGGGAGCTTACATCATCAAACCCCGTAATTATTCCGCATCGAAACGCTACCCTGTGGTCTTCTTCGCCCACGGCTATTTGGGGAATTGGGAACTCTATCAAGGCGTGCTCGGTGGATTGGAAAACTGTTTCGTTGTGAGCTTTGGCACGCGCAATCTCTCCGGTTTCTTTGACTACAAGGACATCGATGAGATTTTTAGTTCTTATCTTCCCTTGTTGGAGAATGAAGGCTATCAGCTCGATCGCGAACGTTTGCACCTTATGGGGTTGTCGAATGGAGGAACCGCAGCCAATGTCGCTTTGCGCCAATTTGATCGTCATTTTCAGAGCATTACTTTTATCTCCACAGCTTGCCAAGTTGCGAAACACACGTCGGCCAAGGTGCTGTTCGTCGGTGGAGGGAAAGATGCTGCTTCGGCCGGTATGCGTACTGCCGCACAACGGTTACGCAACTGTGGGACAAAGACGGCCTTGTTCTTTGACGAAAACGAAAATCACTACATCATCGTCTACAAGCGAAGCAAGATAATCGATTTTCTCAACGAAGAAATGGAACTAAAATCTGAACGCTGAGCCCCTTCGTTTCCTCGTTCGTGGGGCGACGCCCTTACTTGTAGTCCAGTAGGTTAGTGCAAGTTATTGTATAATAGAGGTTTGTGTGAACGGCGATTCAGAGAGCTTTGAATATAGCTCGTTACGCTTGTGTAAAGACGCGCCGCGCGCCGGAGCGTAGCGCTTTTTGTCTGTTCCGATAGGCAGGGATAAGGCGAAGTCGCAATGGTTCAGTAAGTCAAAGAGCATTTGCGCCGGATGGTCGGGAAACGTACCTCGACTTTGCGCTATATGGACGCCGCAGTGCGGCGGGATGAAGGGAAAATTGTGTTTTATCAAGCGCGAAAGTCAATTGCACTCTGTTTTTGACCTGCTTTATCAACAATATTCTGCAGAGCGGTTGAGGTATCAAACAACGCATTCGGCTGTTTCTGGCTATCTTTCCGAGAACTTGCTCTACGACGCATTGAAGCAGGCGTTGACGGAAATGAGTTGCCCCCATCTTTCCATCGTTTGCCACTATCCCCTTTCGAAGTTGATCGCCGACTCTGCGCTTTTGGACGCGGAAGAGCGTGCGTTTGTAGAGAGTCCTTTTTCGCACGTAGACTTTTTGATCTACAATGTGATCACGAAACGACCCGTACTGCCCATAGAGGTAGACGGTTGGGGCTTTCACGGCGGAAATAGTATTCAGCAGCACCGAGATGCACTGAAAGATGGCTTGCTCGCCAAATATGACTTGTCCCCTTGCCGCATTTCGACCACTGACCGCGTGACGGTGGAGGTGCTAAAGGAGCTCTTGGCGAAACGTGGATTGGTGGATGAGTTGCAAAGGACTCGGGACAGAAAAGAGTAGTGGAGTAATGAATTTAGATGGAGCTACGTATTAGCGTCGTTCTAATTTGAACCCAATAAGAAAGTATGATGGAAACAACAAGGATGAAATTTATAACAGCAGAAGTTCACAGTAAGATTCTTAACCAAGCATTGTTTGATGAGATTTCTAAGGTGAAGTTCCTCGATGGGCAGTTTGAGGAAATTCCATTGGTAAGCAGGTATAGCAGCGTTGAGTTTCTGCAGCGTTATTTCTGCGATGAAGAAGTTTCTTTATACCTTGCATCAATTGCTCAAAGGTTACTCTTAGATAGTGAAGCTTACTTTCGAAAGATTTACTCATCGATGAATGAGAAAAGGCTATTTAGTTGTTTGACCTTCGTTGATTTCGATGATGAAGTGGATGATGTCGGTTTTTGTATCCCCAATTTGTTTTTCAGCACCTCTTCTACAGTTGAATATCTGGCTTCCTCTCTTTGTGAAATTAAAGATAGTAGTAAATTCGGTACCATATATGCTCCAATACTTGAAAAAGAAGAGGTGAAAGTCTACCGGACGACCACAGCACAAGGAGGAGTAAACACGGATCGGATCTATCTTGTTTTTTAGGCAAGTGATGGGTAGCGAAACGTGTGGAGCATTGAAATAATGGGTAATGTGTGGCTCCCAAGTTCTTAAACTTGTGGGGCCTTAAAGAATCAAACAACAATGAAGCTTACACACGTTTTGGGGACAGTATCCTTCCCATGGGCAAGTTGGGTCATGAAGAGAGTGGCCTATCGTTTTAGGGATTAAAGATACTTTCAACTGAGATGATATGCGCTGCACGATTGCTGCATCACTCCAAATTATAAATTGAACACGTTAATGTAGGTATGGAAGAAAAGAAAATAGTACTGGGTTCGGGCAAGGTGACGCTTGACCGGCTGCAGAAGTTTGCTGATGATAGTGTCAGCGAGGAATACGTGGGCGGCACACTGGGCAACATCATGATGATAATGGCCCACTATGGTTGGCACGCAATGCCTGTGACACGTCTCGATGTGTCGGTCGATAGCGAGAAGATGGTCGACGACATGAAGGCCAGTGGCATGGACTTACGCTATGTGATACGTGAGGAAGGCGGCAAGACTCCCGTCATCTTTCAGCGCAACTACATTAAGCGCGATGGCAGCAAGGGGAAGAGTATAGGTGCTCCGGAAGGACGCAGCCGCTTCATTCCCTTCAGTGCCATCACCAAGAAAACGGCGAAAGCCATCATAGAAGAGTTGAATGAGGTGCCCGATGTGCTTGTGTTCGACCGTGCCTACCCGGCCTACATAGACCTTGCGAAGCACTTCAAAGAGAAAGGCGCTTTGGTGTATTTTGAGCCTGAGGGCATCAGCCCGGTCAATCAGAAGAATGTGGAAAAGCTCATTGCGCTGAGCGATGTGGTGAAGTATTCGGGTAAACGAATCAAGGACACGACGCAGTTTGAGAAATACACGGATACACTCTTCATCGAGACCCGCAGTGAGGAGGGTTTGCGTTTCCGTCTGCAGGGAACGTGGCATGCGGTTGCGGCTCCGGAACTGCCCGGAGAATTTATGGACGAGGAGGGAGCCGGCGACTGGACTTCTGCAACCTTTATCCACTTGCTCACAGCGCATGGCGTGCGCCATATAGCCGACCTTTCTGCCGACGACTGTGCCGCCTTGCTGACTCAGGCTCAGAAGAAGGGGGCTGAGAACTGCTGCCGTGAGGGAGCCCGCGGACTGATGAGATCATAAAAAAACACGACTAAAAACATAACAACGATGGCAAGAGAAATATTCTATCACGGATCATCTCAACGATTTGATGAGTTTGATATGTCTCATGCACTGGAGGGCGATGGCAAGGTAAAGTTTGGTTATGGTGCGTATGTAACGTCCAATTTTGCTACTGCTGCACTCTATGCCGGCAAGAGCAACCACTCTGGTCACTACTATGTTTACACGGTGGAGGTGCCAGAAAAAAAGGCTGACAACTTTATAAGTCATCGATACCCCGTCGAAGCATCGCTCCTAGAGAAGGTGGAAGGAAAGCTAGGCAAGGTCACGAAGGAGAAATATCTTGAGAATGCAGGAAAATCCTTCCGCAAATACATCGCCCTAGCTCTTTCGGGGAAGCACATACCTGACAATCCGGAGAATGCGAAGCCTTCTGTAGCGGAGGAGAAGGCCGCTTCTGAATTTCTGTTGAGCCTCGGCATTGATTTTATCGAGTGGCCGCAAGGGGCTTGGAAGAAACCTTGGAAGCAGACTAATCGTGCAATTCTCGATGAGAAGTCGATTAAGATTTTGAAGATTGAAGAAGTAGAATTGGCACCCAAAGGCAAGAAAGGTACACTTGAACTTATCGAAGGATCGCAAAAGACAATATTTGAAGCGAAATGAGTAGAGAAAAGCATAGTGTTGCTCCACTTGTCAAGGAGTTTTATCCTGAGTATTACAGTCTGCATGAGTACCCTGCGGACCAATGTGTGGTATTCACAAAAGTAGACTTGCCTTGGGGAATACTCGGCAACTTCGGGCGCACATCGATAATCGTAAATGGCGTCACCTTCCGCACGGCTGAACAACTCTTCCAAATGATGAAGTTCAAAGAAGCAGAGCAGCTAATGGACCTCTACAAGTCCGGCGGCTTGTTCCTCAAGCACAAGGCCAAGAAATGGGAGAACCGGGACAAGCGCAGGGCGGATTGGGGCAGCATGGTGGTTGATGCCATCAAAATGTGCATACAACTTAAGTATGAACAAAATGAAGATTTCCGCAGCGAGCTTGAGCGAACCAAGGGAATGTATATCGTTGAAGGGCAGAAAAAGGGACCCGACACTTGGGGTGCCAAACTGACTGATGATGTATATGCTGGCTCCAACCTTATGGGTCGCCTCCTAATGGAGCTGCGCGATAATGGCAAGCTGGAATATCACCTGCCCGACAATGCTCTGGATTTCATTGAGATCGTAAAACTGGAGCTTGACAAATAATGTGAAGTAAAAGTGCCATGACAGAAGTGGAAAGATTCGTATGTCGAATCGTTGAAGTGCACGATGTAAAAGGTTATTTCCTCATTAATACGGAGTATCCCCTATAGCAACTATCCGGTGATACCGATTAAAGAAGGTTCATCTGCCATTTGGAGTGATAGGGTTCTAAAAAGAAGAAAACCGCTGAACAAATTGTATATTTGAAT
>ERZ1699231.354-NODE-354-length-12095-cov-3.766795_pt1 | contig 12095 bp, 11 predicted proteins | sample MGYA00581551_ERZ1699231 | MGnify/ENA primary metagenome ERZ1699231 (study PRJEB42319, sample SAMD00040326) | human oral metagenome | material: saliva | host: Homo sapiens | study: EMG produced TPA metagenomics assembly of PRJDB4115 data set (Metgenomic analysis of... | reverse complement strand
GGCCTATACTTTGTTTCCCTCGCCGCGCTGGGTTTCCGTCCGCACCATTTCCGCAGAGTGGAAAAATAAACAGTAGGGCGTATGTTGCTTATTCGCTAAAAAGGCCGTCTGAAACATTTTCAGACGGCCTTTTCTTGCTTTATGTTTTAACTGTAAAGCTTCGCTCCTTTTTTGACGAACTCAATCGCTTTTTCTTCCATGCCTTGCTGTTGGGCTTTTTGCTTGTCGGCGTAATCGCGCACTTCCTGCGTGATTTTCATCGAGCAGAATTTGGGACCGCACATTGAGCAGAAGTGGGCGATTTTTGCGCCTTCGGCGGGCAGGGTTTCGTCGTGGAAGCTCTCGGCGCGTTCGGGGTCGAGACTCAAGCGGAATTGGTCGCGCCAGCGGAACTCGAAACGCGCCTTGCTCAGGGCGTTATCGCGTAATTGTGCGCCCGGCCAGCCTTTGGCGAGGTCGGCAGCATGGGCGGCGAGTTTGTAGGTGATGATGCCGGTGCGCACGTCTTCTTTATCGGGCAGGCCGAGATGCTCTTTCGGGGTCACGTAGCAGAGCATGGCTGTGCCGTACCAGCCGATATTGGTCGCGCCTATGCCCGAGGTGATGTGATCGTAGCCGGGGGCGATGTCGGTAACGAGCGGGCCGAGTGTGTAGAAAGGTGCTTCAAAGCAGTGTTGCAGCTCTTCGGTCATGTTTTCTTTGACGCGTTGCAACGGTACATGGCCTGGGCCTTCGATCATGACTTGGACGTCGTGTTCCCATGCTTTGGCGGTCAATTCGCCCAAGGTGTGCAATTCGGCGAATTGGGATTCGTCGTTGGCATCGGCAATGCAGCCGGGGCGCAGGCCGTCGCCGAGGCTGAACGATACGTCGTAGGCTTTCATGATTTCGCAGATTTCGTCGAAATGCGTGTAGAGGAAGTTTTCCTGATGGTGGGCAAGGCACCATTTCGCCATGATGGAGCCGCCGCGCGATACGATGCCGGTGAGGCGGTTGGCGGTCATCGGCACATAGCGCAGCAATACGCCTGCGTGCAGGGTGAAATAGTCCACGCCTTGTTCCGCCTGCTCGATTAAGGTGTCGCGCACCAAATCCCAAGTCAAATCTTCGGCGATGCCGCCGGTTTTTTCCAAAGCCTGATAGATGGGCACGGTGCCGATGGGGACGGGCGCGTTGCGGATAATCCATTCGCGCGTTTCGTGGATGTGCGCGCCGGTGGATAAGTCCATAATCGTGTCTGCGCCCCAACGCAGCGACCATACCATTTTTTCGACTTCTTCGGTCAGGCTGGAGGTTACGGCGGAGTTGCCCAAATTGCCGTTAATTTTGACGCGGAAGTTGCGGCCGATAATCATCGGCTCGAGTTCGGGGTGGTTGATGTTGGCGGGGATAATCGCGCGTCCGGCAGCGATTTCTCGGCGCACAAATTCGGGGGTGATTTGGTCGGGATGGGTTGGGATATTCGCACCGAAACTTTGCCCTGCGTGTTGTTTCAAGAGCTTGGCGTATTCAGGCCGTCTGAAAAGCTCGTCCAGCTTCATGCGTTCGCGTATGGCGGCAAACTCCATTTCGGGCGTGATGATGCCGCGGCGCGCATAGTGAAGCTGGGTTACGTTGCTGCCGCTTTTCGCGCGGCGGGGGCGGGTGATTTGGTTGAAACGCAGATGGGCGGTTTGTGGTCGTGCGCGCGTTCGATGCCGTATTCGCTGGAAAGCTTGGGCAGGATTTCGGTATCGCCGCGTTCATCCAGCCATGCGGTGCGGACGTGCGGCAGCCCTTGTTTTAGGTCGATGTACGCCGCCGGATCGCCGTATGCGCCGCTGGTGTCGTACACCGGAATTGGCGGATTGGCTTCTGTACCTTGCGCCGTGTAGGTGTCGTCCTGACGGATTTCGCGCAAAGGCACGCGGATGTCGACGCGGCTGCCTGGGATATAGACGCGGTCGGAATTGGGATATTGGAAGCGGATGCCGATGTCTTCGCTCAAGTCGGAAAGACGGCGCGCCTCATCGCCGGTTTTTTTAGCGGTAGTCATAAAAATTGCTCCTGTTTCTCAGTTATGAAATGGAAACAGGAGCATTGCTTTTTTTCAGACGGCCTTGTGGATATCTTCAATCAACCGTCTAAAATCACATTTGCCGAAACTCCCCACGCAGGTATTATCCTGTTCGGGTGTAAAGGGTATTTCTCAGCCGCTCGGTTTGAAAGCAGCACCCCTGTTTCTTTATTAACGAAAATTAAACCATGCGGATGGTTTTTTGTAAAGCGGCGTTTTTCGCATTTTCTGTCAAAAACGCTTGACAGCGATTCCGTCTTTCCGTATAGTTACAACTTCTGACGCGGGATGGAGCAGCATGGTAGCTCGTCGGGCTCATAACCCGAAGGTCGTAGGTTCGAATCCTGCTCCCGCAACCAAATATAAAAATCCCCTGCAATCGCAGGGGATTTTGCTTTATGCGGCATTTATTGCGGATTGCGGATGAATTGATGGAAAGGCCGTCTGAACTAGTGGGTTTCAGACGGCCTTTCTTGTTAACCGTGTAATCAGCGGTTAATTCGCTTTTATTTTGTGAGTTTGTGTTTTTCAGACGGCCTCTTCCGATTTGGGCTTGTTGTCGTTGCGTAGGTGTTCTTTCAGGCGCTGCAATTCTTTTTTGTCCAACCATTTATTGCGCGAACGTTGCAACAGGATCACCAATGCGGCGATTTCGTTGCGCATATTGGTGCTGAGCCAGAGGAAGCCTTGCCAGTCGTAATGCAGGCGGGCGGCCGGTTTGCTTAGTTCGGCATTGAGCGAAGTATCGATGCGGATGCGGCGGGCGTAGTGGCCTTTGATGAGGCGGACGGTCAGGCGCAGCTCGCGTTGGAGTTGGTTGAAGTGGAGGTCGAGCAGGCGGATTTCGCTTTCGTTGAGCGTGGGCGCGCGCAGTTTGGCGGCGGTGGTCAGGAGCAGCTCGGTGGTGTTGACGATTTTGCGGTGGGCATGCTGCATGGCTTCCATCATATTGTTGCTGATGTGGCTTTCACCGGATGTTGCGGCCAGATGGCTGCGGCTTTTGACCATGCGGGCGTTGATTTTGCGCATTTTAATCATGTTTTGTTCCAAACGCTCGCGCGTCATGCGCTTGCCGTTGCTGATTTCGGCAATCATTTTGGCGCAGTCGGTGAGGTTGTCGGCAAGCATGAAGCGCCACATGAGTGTGGAGCGCAGGGGCAGGAGTTTGGCGGCGGCAATGGCGATGGCGGCACCAATCAAAACGTTCATGGCGCGCATCAGGCCGCTGTCGAGCCAGTGGTGGCTGCTGTCGCCGATGAGCATGCACATGGTCAAACCAGCAAGCATGGCGACATAGCCGTTTTTGCCGACCGCAGACCAACCGGCCACTGCGCTGGCGGCACCGATAATCAGATAGAAGAAAACGCCGTCTTGCAAATAATGCTGGTTCAACCATAAAACGGCCAAACCGGCGCCCAAACCGATGGCCGTGCCGAGCATGCGTTCGACCGCTTTGGAGTAAATCGCGCCTTGGAATTGCAGCATGCCGAGGACGACAAAGACGGTCATGCCGATCCACTCGCCGTGTTGCAGATGGAAGACTTTGGCCAAGAGGGTGGAGAATACGATCGCCAAGCCGAGGCGGAAGGCGTGGATATGGCGGCGATAGCGGTAGCGTTCGTAGGCGTTGAGCCAGCGTTCGGAAAAATGGAGGCGTTCGGATTGGGCAGGCATGTTGTAAGACGTATCGGTATGTGGGGATGTAAATTATAACTGATTGGTAAAGCAGATGAAATTTGAACTGCTCCCCAACGGTTTGTCCTATTGCGGATTTTATCTGCCGCAAGCGGATATAATGGCGGCTTTGAATCAGACAGGCGGTGAAGAAATGGAGACGGTTTTAAGCGCAGGCGTGGACGAGGCGGGACGCGGCCCTTTGGTCGGCAGCGTATTTGCGGCGGCAGTGATTTTGCCGGAACATTTTGACCTGCCGGGTTTGACCGACTCAAAAAAACTGAGCGAAAAAAAGCGCGATATGTTGGCGCAGATGATTAAGGAACAGGCGGTCGCGTGGAGCATTGCCTTTGCCGACCCCGACGAAATCCTGCGACTAAACATCCTGCACGCAACCATGGCCGCGATGAAGCGCGCCATCGAGGGGCTGTCGGTCGCGCCCGACAAAGTGTGGATAGACGGCAACCGCGTGCCGAAAGATTTGAATGTCCCTGCCGAAGCCGTGGTCAAAGGCGACAGCAAAATTATTGAAATTTCCGCCGCTTCGGTTTTGGCCAAAACCGCGCGCGATGCGGAAATGTATGAATTGGCGAAACGCTATCCGCAATACGGGTTTGACCGCCACAAAGGCTACGGCACGGCGCAACATTTGGCCGCCTTGAAACAATACGGCGTCTTGCCGGAACACCGCCGCGATTTCGCACCGGTCAAAACCTTATTGGCACAAGGCAATCTGTTTGAAGAATGAAAGCACATCAAAAGGCCGTCTGAAAGATTTCAGACGGCCTTGTTTTTAGGAAGGTATTATTTCAACGCAGTCAAACACTCTTTAATCAACTCAGGGCCGCGATAAATCAAACCGCTGTATACCTGAACCGCACTGGCACCCAAGCGGATTTTTTCTGCCGCGTCCGCGCCGTTCATAATGCCGCCGACGCCGATAATCGGCAGCTTGCCGTCAATGCGTTCCGCCAAAAGTTTCAACACCTGATTGCTTTTCTCGCGCACGGGCAAACCGCTCAAGCCGCCTTGTTCGCCTGCGAGCGGATGGCTGCCCAAGCTTGATTTGTCGATGGTCGTGTTGGTGGCGATGATGCCGTCCATCTCTACGGATTTGACCACATGGGTGATGTCGTCGATTTGCGCCTCGTCCAAATCCGGCGCGATTTTAACCGCCAGCGGTACATATTTGCCATGCGCGGCCGCCAGTTGCGCCTGTTTGTTTTTCAAGGCTTCCAACAATGCGCTCAATTCGTCGCCGCCCTGCAAGGCGCGCAGGTTTTTCGTATTGGGTGAGGAAATATTGACCGTGATGTAGCTTGCGTGGGCGTAGGCTTTTTCCAGGCAAATCAGATAATCGTCGGCCGCGTTTTCAATCGGCGTAACGGCATTTTTACCGATGTTGATGCCCAAAATGCCTTTAAAGCGGCTGTTTTCAATGTTGCGGATCATCGCATCGATGCCGTGGTTATTGAAACCCATGCGGTTGATGATGCCTTGGTGTTCGGGAACGCGGAAAAGGCGCGGCTGCGGATTGCCCGGCTGCGGCTTGGGCGTTACCGTGCCGATTTCGACAAAGCCGAAACCCAAAGCGGCAAACGCATCGATGCACTCGCCGTTTTTGTCCAAACCCGCCGCCAAGCCGACCGGATTGGGCAGCTGCAAACCCATCAGCTCGGTTGGTCGGGTGTGGCTGTCCACTTTGGGCAGCAGGCCGAGTTTGTCGATAGAACGCAAACTGTTGAGCGTGAAATGATGGGCCTTTTCTGCATCGAAACGGAACAGGATGGGGCGGACGAGTGAATACATGGCGGCGGCTTTCTGAACGGTTGATGAATTTGGCGTTATTTTACCTGAAACCGTCAAACTGCCCCAAACGTCTGTATCGATATGATTTTATTGTTTGGCGTCAAATGAAAATAAATAGGGCTTTTGCGTGTAGTCGGATAGTTTATTAAAATGGCAAAAGAGAGGTTTTTCAGACGGCCTGATGGATGTATCAAAAGGCCGTCTGAAAAGTTTTGATTTGATTGTTTACCTGATACAGGAATATTTTTATGAAACAGGCGGTTGATCCTTATGCGAGTTTCCGTGAACTGACGCTGCGGGGGATGATACTCGGTGCGTTGATTACGGTGATTTTTACGGCATCCAATGTGTATTTGGGCTTGAAGGTGGGCTTGACTTTTGCGTCTTCGATTCCGGCTGCGGTGATTTCGATGGCGGTTTTGAAGTTTTTTAAAGGCGGCAATATTCTGGAAAATAATATGGTGCAGACTCAGGCTTCGGCCGCGGGTACGCTCTCCAGTATTATTTTTATCTTGCCGGGTTTGCTGATGGCCGGTTATTGGGCGGGCTTCCCGTTTTGGCAGACTACGCTGCTGTGTATGTCCGGCGGTATTTTGGGCGTGATTTTCACTGTGCCTTTGCGTTATGCGATGGTGGTGAAGAGCGATTTGCCTTATCCGGAAGGCGTGGCGGCGGCTGAGATTTTGAAGGTCGGCGATCATGATGCGGACAAACAGGAAGGCGGCAGCGGTATCAAGGAGTTGATGTCGGGCGGCGCTCTGGCCGGTTTGATGAGCTTCTGCGCAAGCGGTTTGCGCGTGGTAGCGGACAGTGCGAGCTTTTGGTTTAAAGGCGGCGCGTCGGTGTTCCAAGTGCCGATGGGCTTTTCGCTGGCTTTGCTGGGCGCGGGCTATTTGGTCGGACTGACCGGCGGTATTGCGATTTTGCTGGGTATTTCGATTGCCTGGGGTGTGGCCGTGCCTTATCTGTCGGCGCATATTCCGCAACCTGCCGATATGGAGATGATTCCTTTTGCGATGTCTTTGTGGAAGGAAAAAGTCCGTTTTATCGGCGCGGGTACGATTGGTATTGCGGCCATTTGGACGCTGTTGACTTTGATGAAACCGATGGTCGAGGGTATGCGCCTGTCTTTCCGCAATTTCGGCGGCGCGCAGATGACCGAGCGTACGGAACAGGATTTGTCGCCTAAGGCGATGATTGCTTGGGTGTTGGCGATGATGCTGGTGTTGGGCGTGTCCTTCTTCCACTTTATCGGCGACTCGCATATTTCCGGCGGTTTGGCTTGGCTGTTGGTGGTCGTATGTACGTTGCTGGCTTCGATTATCGGCTTTTTGGTGGCCGCGGCCTGCGGTTATATGGCCGGTTTGGTCGGTTCGTCTTCCAGCCCGATTTCGGGTGTGGGCATCGTCTCTATCGTCATTATTTCGCTGGTGTTGCTGCTGGTTGGCGAATCCGGCGGCTTGATGGCGGATGAGGCAAACCGCAAATTCCTGCTGGCGTTGACGCTGTTTTGCGGCGCGTCTGTGATTTGTGTGGCTTCGATTTCCAATGACAACCTGCAGGATTTGAAAACGGGTTATCTGGTAAAGGCAACGCCTTGGAAACAGCAGGTTGCGCTGATTGTCGGCTGCGTTGTCGGTGCATTGGTGATTTCGCCTGTGTTGGAGCTTTTGTATGAAGCCTACGGCTTTACCGGCGCGATGCCGCGTGAAGGCATGGATGCTGCCCAAGCCCTTGCCGCGCCTCAGGCAACTTTGATGACCACCATCGCCCAAGGTATTTTCTCGCACAATCTGCAATGGGATTATATTTTCACCGGCGTGGCCATCGGCGTGGCGTTGATTGCGGTCGATTTCACATTGCGCAAATCTTCCGGCGGCAAGCGAGCTTTGCCGGTATTGGCCGTGGGCATGGGCATTTACCTGCCGCCGTCTGTGAATATGCCGATTGTAATCGGCGCGGTATTGGCGGCGGTGTTGAAATCCGTTATCGCCCGCCGTCAGGAAAACCGTGAAGGCCGTCTGAAAAATGTGGAACGTATCGGTACGCTGTTCTCCGCCGGTTTGATTGTCGGCGAGAGCCTGATCGGTGTGATTATGGCGTTTATCATCGCCTTCTCCGTAACCAACGGCGGTTCGGATGCGCCTTTGGCCCTGAACCTGGAAAACTGGGATACGGCCGCCAAATGGCTGGGCTTGGCGTTTTTTGTTTTTGGTATGTTCGTGTTTGCACGCCGCGTGTTGAAAGCAGGACGTTAAGTTTGTAGGTTGAGAAAAGGCCGTCTGAAACCCAAAACATTGGGTTTCAGACGGCCTTTTCAGTGGAAATTTGTTTGGAATGATTTTAGGAAGTTTGGGTATAATTGTTGCGGGGCTGGTAGCAAAAAAGCCCCATTGCAGTGGGGCTTTGTGCTGAAACCGCCCTAGAAAGGATGGTTTCAATCATGAAACATACCACTCGCACGGGTCGTTCATGGCTGAGACTGCGGACAGTCGTTAGGATTATCTTAACCCTGTTCCTGCTCTTAGTCAATTAAACGGCTGAAAACAAAAAACTGTTTTTCAGTTTCCGCCTGTTTGTCATGAACAGGCGGTTTTTTATTGTTTAACGCTGGTTCAAACAATCGGCAATCGCTTTGGCAATTTTGGCACTGGCGCCTTGGTGTTGCGAAATGAATTGCTCGGTGTGGCTGATCAGCTGTTGGCGCAGCGTTTCGTCGTCGAGGTATTGGCGCGTGGTTCTGTACCAGGCTTCGGCGGTTTCGACGCGGACGGCGGCTTTGGCTTCGACTGCGCCTTTACAGGCTTGGGAGAAGTTGTAGTTGGAGTAGCCGAAGAGGGTGGGGACGCGGCAGGCTATGGGTTCGATGATGTTTTGGCAGCCGGCATCGACGAGGCTGCCGCCGACGAAGGCAATGTCTGCGCTGAGGTAGTAGGCGGCAAGTTCGCCCATGCTGTCGCCTATCCAAACCTGTGTATCGGGGGAAACGGGTTGTCCGTCGCTGCGTTTTTGGACGGTATAACCAAGCGATTTGGCGGTATCGTAGGCCGTCTGAAAGTTTTCAGGGTGGCGCGGGACGATGACCAGCAAGGCATTGCCGCGGTAGCCCTGCCATGCTTTGAGGAGCAGCTCGGCTTCGTCTGTGCCTTTGTACACGCGCGTGCTGGCGCAGACGACGACGGCTCGTGCGCCGATGCGTTCTTTAAAGGCGGCGGCAAGCGGACGCAGGTCGTCGGGGGGTGCGATGTCGTATTTGGTGTTGCCGCAGACGTGGACGTTGGACGCGCCGATGAGGTGCAGGCGTTCGGCATCGGCGGCGGTTTGGGCAAAGCAGCCGGAGAGGGTCTGCATGGCAGGCTCGACCAGTTTGCGGATTTTGAGATAGCCGCGTTGGGATTTTTCGGAGAGGCGCGCGTTGACCAGAAAGAGGGGAATACCTGCTTTTTGGCAGCCGTGCATCAGGTTGGGCCAGATTTCGGTTTCCATCAAAATACCGCAGATGGGGCGGTGTTCGGCTAAAAATCGGGCGACCCATTCGGATTTGTCGTAGGGCAGGTAACGGCATTGCGCATCGGGGAACAGGGATTGCGCGGTGGCGCGGCCGGTCGGCGTCATTTGGGTAATCAGAAACGGCGAGTCGGGAAAATGGCGGCGCAATGCCTGCACCAAAGGTTCGGCCGCGCGCGTTTCGCCGACCGATACGGCGTGTATCCAAATCGGGCGTTGCACGGGATTGGGATACGCCTGCCCGAAACGCTCGTCCCAATGCTCGAGATAGGCTGGGGATTTGAGGGCGCGGCGGCGCAGGTGGCGGCGGATCAGGAAGGGGGCGAGGTGCCACAGCGTGGCGTAAAGGCGGCGTATCATGCTTACGGGTCTTGTGTCGGAATAGGCCTATTTTATCGGAAACTGAAACGGAAGATATAGCTTTGATGCGTGTTTTACGCAAAGGAAACAGGCCGTCTGAAAGGTTTCAGACGGCCTTTGGTTCAGGCGTAAACGCTTTTACTTCACTTGCGCCATGTATTTTTTCAGACGGCCTTTGCTTTGCATGGCGCGGTTTTCCATTTCATCGACAACGGCTTGCGCTTTGACTTTGTTCACCGGTTTGCCGACCTGAATCACGCCGCTCATGTTCATCATGCGGTGCGGCGGGCAGGTATAGACGTACACGCCTTCTTTGTCGAGTTTGAGCGTGAAGTCTTTGCCGTCTTCGGAGAGGAAGTCGGCAACGCCCTCGGGCAGGGCTTTGCTTTGCACCCAGTGTCCGCTGTTGGTGGCTTTGAAGGTTACGGTGTCGCCGACTTTGGCGTTGACGTAGCCGGGTTCGAACACCATGCTGCCGTCTTTGCCGTTGTCGAGCATTTTGACTTCGTGGTTGGCGGCGTATGCGCTGAGGGAAGCGGTCAGCATGAGGAGGAAGAGGGATTTTTTCATGGAGGGAGTCCTTTTTGTGAAGAGTATAAAATGGTTGCGGGGCTGGTTTCTTGGTGGCAGATTTCTCAGCTAGGATTGCCGCATCGGGCGGATAACGGGCAGGCCTTTGCTGTCGTACAAAAGTTCGATGTCCACTTTGTACAGCCTGCCGATCATGTCCGCCTGCAACACGTCCTGCGGCGCGCCCTGCGCCTGTACTTTGCCTTCGCCGAGCAGAATCACGCCGTCTGAAAACTGCGCGGCGAGGCTCAAATCGTGCAAGACCATCAGCGTAACCAGATTGTGTTCGTGCGTGTATTGCACCACGCGCTCCAAGAGGTTCAACTGGTGGTGCATATCCAGTGCGCTGACCGGTTCGTCCAGCATCAGGATTTCGGGGCGGCGCAGCATGACTTGGGCAAACATGACGAGCTGCCGCTGTCCGCCGGAAAGGCGCATGACGTCGCGGTGCGCCAGATGGCCGATGCCCAGCTCCGCCATGATACTTGCGGCTTCGTGCAGCAGTTCGTCGCCGACGTGCATGTGCAGCGCGTCCATGCGGCCGAGCAACACGACTTCCAGAGCGGTCAGCGAGGCTTCGGCGGCGGTGTCCTGCGGCATATAGCCTATGCGTTTGCGCCAGCTTTGCAGGTGGATTTTGCTCAACGCTTCGTCGCCGTAGCGGATGGTACCTTTGTGCGCCACTTCGCCGAAAATCGTTTTCATCAGCGAGGATTTGCCCGTACCGTTCGGGCCGAGCACGGAATAGACTTTGCCTTGTTCCAGCGTCAAATCGATATTGTCGGCGACCACATAATCGCCGCGCCGGATGTGTACGTTTTCAAGTTTCAACATTTCAGACGGCCTATCGTTTCGTTAATACAATCCAGAAGAAGAATGGCACGCCGACAAACGACGTAACAATCCCCACCGGAAACAGCGCGCCAGGGATAATCACCTTGGACAACACGCTGGCGACCGATAAAAACGCCGCACCCGCCAGCATCGCGCCGGGCAGGAAGAAACGTTGGTCTTCGCCCAAAAGAATCCGCGCCACATGCGGCGCAACCAAGCCGATAAAGCCGATGACGCCGACAAAACTAATGGCCGTCGCCGTCATCACCGCCACCAACACCAGCGTTTTCAGGCGCAAAAGTTGCAGATTGATGCCCAGCCCGACGGCGCGTTCTTCGCCCAATCGCAGCGCGGTCAGCTTCCACACATCGCGCGAAAGCAGAAACACGCATACCGCCGTAACCGCCGCCGTAACGATGACCGTCTCCCAAGTTGCCTTGGTCAAACTGCCGAACAGCCAAAACAGAATCTGCTGCGAAATCTCAGGCGCGGCGATAAACTGAATCAGCGACAGAATCGACTGAAACAGAAACAACAGCGCAATCCCCACCAGTACCAGCATTGCCGAGTTGAAGCGGCGCGCCGAGGCAAACAGAAACAAGATGCCCGAAGCCAGCATGGTCATCACAAACGCGCCGATGGGGACGGCGACCGTTTCAGGCAGCCCGAAACCGCCGAACGCAATCACCACCGACGCGCCCAAACCTGCCGCCGCCGCCAAGCCCAGCGTATAAGGGCTGGCCATCGGATTGTTCAAGAGCGTCTGAATCTCCGCCCCACCAACACCCAAAGCCGCACCGACCACCAGCGCCATCACCGCAATCGGCAGGCGCAAATCCATCACAATCAGGCGGTTCATTTCATCGACTTCGGGTTTGCCCAGCAAAACATTGACCACTTCGCCGACCGGCAGCGTGTCCGTCATCGCCGGGCCGGTGGCGATGTCGAATAAAAAACTGACCGCCGCGATGATTAAAAACATCAACACAATCAACCAACGCTTGCCTTCTAGCCTGCGCTGGTTTTTCACAATCTCGGCGACAACCGAATCATTCATGTTTCAAACCTTTAAAAAAGAATGTTGATAAAGGGGAGAACGGGTTTGCCTTTTTCTTCCGCAAAAATTTCAGACGGCCTTCCGATTTAAAAGGCCGTCTGAAAATCTAAACTACCTTATTGTCCTTTCGGATAGAGGTAGAACGTGCCGCTCGGTACGACGGGCAGGTTTTGGCGGTAGAAGTCCACAGCCCAAACCTGCCCCTCGTACCCAGCGGCACGTTCTAAC
>ERZ1699231.352-NODE-352-length-12165-cov-1.956056_pt1 | contig 12165 bp, 8 predicted proteins | sample MGYA00581551_ERZ1699231 | MGnify/ENA primary metagenome ERZ1699231 (study PRJEB42319, sample SAMD00040326) | human oral metagenome | material: saliva | host: Homo sapiens | study: EMG produced TPA metagenomics assembly of PRJDB4115 data set (Metgenomic analysis of... | reverse complement strand
CAGGGACCCGTTGTCCCTCGGTTCCGTCGACCACCCCTACACGGCGCGCGTCGGCCACGGCGTCGTCTCCGGCGTCGGCGGCTACGGCAACTGCCTGGGCCTGCCCAACATCGGCGGCGAAACCGAGTTTGACCCCTCCTACCAGGGCAACCCCCTCGTCAACGCGCTGTGCATCGGCAAGCTGCGCCACGACGACATCCACCTGGCCAACGCGACCGGCGAAGGCAACCTCGTCGTCCTCTTCGGCGCGCGCACCGGCGGCGACGGCATCGGCGGCGCCTCCATCCTCGCCTCCGAGACCTTCGAAGACGGCATGCCCGCCAAGCGCCCCTCCGTCCAGGTGGGCGACCCCTTCATGGAGAAGGTCCTCATCGAGTGCTGCCTCGACCTGTTCGAGGCCGGCGTCGTCCAGGGCATCCAGGACCTCGGCGCCGCGGGCATCTCGTGCGCGACCTCCGAGCTGGCCTCCAACGGCGACTCCGGCATGCACGTTGACCTCGAAAACGTGCTCCTGCGCGACCCCACGCTCACCGCGGGCGAGATCCTCATGAGCGAGTCCCAGGAACGCATGATGGCCATCGTGACCCCCGAGGATCGCGAACGCTTCTTCGAGATCATCGACAAGTGGGACGTCGAGGCCGCGGTCATCGGTCACCTGACCGGCGACGGTCGCCTCACCATCGACCACTACGGTCACCGTATCGTCGACGTCGACCCGAAGACAGTCGCCCACGAGGGACCCGTCTATGATCGCCCCTACGCGCGCCCAGCCTGGCAGGACGATCTGCAAGCCGCCACCTCCGAGGACCTTGCGCGTCCCGCCACGCGCGAAGAACTCATCGCCGACATGCGCGCCGTGCTCTCCGACATCAACCAGGCCTCCAAGTCCTGTGTAACCGACCAATACGACCGCTACGTGCAGGGCAACACAGCCCTCGCCCAGCCCGACGACGCGGGTGTCATCCGCATCGACGAGACCACTGGGCTGGGTGTCGCGCTCTCCACCGACGCGAACGGCTGGTACACCAAGCTCGACCCGGCAACGGGAGCCCGCCAGGCCCTCGCCGAGTCCTACCGTAACGTCGCCGTCGTCGGCGCCGAGCCCGTCGCCATCACGGACTGCCTGAACTTCGGCAACCCCGAAGACACGGACGCCATGTGGCAGCTGGTGACCGCCATGACCGCGCTCGCGGACGGCTGCATCGAGCTCGAGATCCCCGTGACCGGCGGCAACGTGTCGCTGTACAACTCGTCCGGCACCGAGAAGGGGCTGCCGAACTCGTCGATCAACCCGACGCCCGTCATCGGCATGCTCGGCATCCTCCCCGACGTCACGCGAGCCAACCCCTCCGGCTTCACCGAAGAGGGCCTCGCCGTCATCCTCCTGGGCACCACCCGCGAGGAGTTCGACGGATCCGCGTGGGCGCGCATCGCCCGCTCGCATCTCGGTGGCCTGCCGCCCGAGGTCGACCTGAAGGCCGAGGTTGCCCTCGGTAACGTCGTGCGCGCGCTGAGCGCCGCCGATGGCCCCGACGGCCGGCCCCTCGTGCGCGCCGCGCACGACCTGTCGAACGGCGGCCTCGTGCAGTCCCTCGTGGACTCCGCGCTGCGCTTCGGCATCGGCGGCGTCTTCGACGTGGCCGGGGCCGCCCGCCGCGACTGCGTCGGCGACCACGAGATGCTCCTGTCCGAGTCCCAGGCACGCGCCTTCGTCGCGGTGCCCGAAGCGGCCGTCAAGGCCGTGTTCGCGGCCGCCGAGGCCGAGGGCGTGGATGCCGTGCGCATCGGCACCACGGGCGGCGACATGCTCGCGATCAGCGGTGTGGACCTGCTCGCCGCCGAAGGCGAGGGCTGCGGCTGGATCGCCTCCATCGACGAGCTGCGCGAGCTGAGCGAGACCGGACGCACGTACTTCTGAGCGTTCGCGTCTGAGTCGTAGCGTCTAGGGGCGCGGGCCTGCGGGCCCGCGCCCCTGTGCTGTGTTTCTTGTGGCGCCGCTGGTGTTCCGGGCGCCGTCGGGCCCGGCCGCTGTGTGTGCCGGTGGGCGGCGGCCTGCCTGCTTGTTGTTGCTTGTTGCCCCACGGGTGTTCCGGGCGCCGGAGGGCCCGGCCGCCCGCGAGATCGCCACACGCGAGCCTGGCGGCTCGGAGTGGTCGATCTCGAAGCCCGCCCGTGCCCTCCGGTCCCTCCGGCGCCCTCCACACCAGTGGGGCTGGGTCGCTGATTGGTGCGTCGTCTCGAAGCCCGGCCAGGCCCGCCGCCGCCCACGAGCACCGCACCCTTGCCCTGCCGGCCTCGCTGCCAGTCCCACTTCACCCCGGGGCGTGCACCCTCATTGCTGAGTCCACAATCAATTTCGCATGCAATTCCCCCACGACTCTTTCAAACCATGAATTTAGATTGTTGGTATTCCAACGTTTTCAGACGTTGTTGAAACTTCTTCCAATCGAATTGCATGCGAAATTGGGGGATGGTGCCTTGTTGGGCTGAGGTGGGGTCTTGGGGCGTGACTTTTTTCGCCCTGCGTGGCCTGTTGTCGGCCTGAGCGTGACAAAATTCGCCCAGCGCTCGAAAAATGGCCCAAAATTGGCGGTTTGTGGCTTGCTGGGCGAGTTTTGTACCGGGTTGACCCAAGAATGCCCCGTGCTGGGCGAGTTTTGTACCGGGTTGGCCCGCAAGGTAGCGAGTGGGGATAGTTATGGACCTGTCGGTATCAGGAAGGACGCCTTTTTGGCAGTCGTTGTCCCAGGGGCGACCTGCACAGAGGTAGGCAGGACTACTGTTGTGCCTCCTCAGCCACCACCTACCAGTCGCGCACCAGCTCTGCGAGAGAGGGGGAAGCCAGCCACTGCCTCGTGCCAAAAGAGGACACGGACACCGCGGCGACGGCCGACGCGAAGCGAATGAGGCGCTCCGGGTCCGCGTCCCCGCCGCGCTCGATTGCCCACGCGAAAGCCCCGTGGAAGGCGTCGCCCGCCCCCAGTGTGGACGCGTCCGGGACCGCTTCGACGGGAACCTCGCCGCTGTCGCCATTCCACCAATACTGCACGGAGCGATCCCCGCGCGTGCGCACGGTGCGCGTGATGCCGAAGCCTCGCAGGAACTCGGCGACCTGCGAACCGTCCGGGCGTGCCATCAGCGGCGGCGCGAAATCCTCCGACACGACCGCGATGTCGACGAAGCCCAGCAGGGGAGTGAGCCAGTCCTTCCAGGAGCCGCCGTCCAGGATGCGCGGGTGCGGCGGGCGCGCCTCGAGCGGGGCGAACGGGTCCTCCCCGTCGACTTCGGGGACGCCCAGGGTGAGGGCCGCATGTGCGAGCGCCGGGTTGTGCCCGTCGATGAGGACCGCGCCGACGCGCTCAGGCAGGTCTGCCGCAACACGCTCCGGGTCGGCGTCGAGCCGCGCGTTCGTGGAAGCCACCATGCGACCGTTCGGGTGCTCGATGATCGAGGACACGGCGGGCTCGCGCGACGCACGGGACGAGGTCGGGGCGCTCTCACGCTCGCCTGCGTCGGTGGGGTGCTCGCCCACGTCGGTGGGGTGCTCGCCCGCCTCGGGAGCGGGGGATGCGGCAGGCGCCGTCGCGTCCACGACGCGCACGCCCGCGGCTGCCAGGTCGGCCGCGAGGAAGGCAGCGACGGGGCCCTCGCCGAGGGCCGTCAACAGAGTCGGCGCGTCCGTCGAGGGTAGGGGAACGCCCGAGGCGGCCCCGGCCTCGCCGACAGGAGCGGAGAGAACGCGCGAGGCCGCGCACAGCGCCGCGTACGTGACGGCCGCGTTCGTCGCGGGACCTCCTGCGGCCATCGTGAAGTCCGTCGACGTGACCTTGAGCAGCGGGTCCGGCACGTGGTCGAGTCGGTGCAGGACATCCAGGGTCGTGAGCCCGGCGAAGAGAGCAGTCATGGGGACATTGTCGCACCCGGTAGCCGCGTGAGACAGTGTGCTTGCGGCTCTCGCTGACAGGCCGACAAAACCTGTAGCATATGAACAACGACACTCATCGACTCTTTCGGATCGCCATGCACCTGCTCGACGCGCTGAATAACTCCCTGCCCGAGGTCTTCCGAGCCATCGACCTCATGGGCGTTCTCCTCAATGGCATCCTCGGCGGCAAGGTCGCCCGAGAGCGAAACTTTGATGCCGTCGGCTTCTGTATCCTCGCGATCATGACGGCGCTCGCGGGCGGCATGATCCGTGACCTGCTCCTGACGACCCGCACCGGTGCGCCCGTTGCCATCACGGACCCCTACTACCTGTGGTTCGCGATTGTTGGCGCCCTCATTGCGATGGCCTTCCGCATGGATTCGCGCACGTGGTCGGTGCTCCTCGTTATCGCCGATGGCATGGTGCTGGGCTGTTGGAGCGCGACCGGCGCGATCAAGACTCTCGATGCGGGCTTTGCGATCATGCCGGCAATCCTCCTGGGCATCATGACGGCGATCGGCGGCGGCATGGTCCGTGACATTTCCGCAGGCCTGGTTCCGCGAGTGTTTGGCGGCAACAACCTGTACGCCACCCCCGCGTTCGCGTGCTCGCTGGTCACCGTCATCTTCTGGCACATGGGCCAGCCGGTCCTGGGCATGGGCGCGTCCATCATCGTTGGCCTCGTCTTCACGGGAATGGCGCACTGGCGCCGCTGGAGGCTCCCGCAGACCCGCGAGTGGACCATCACTCTCACATACTCGCAGTTGAAAGCTCTGCGTAGAGGCAGGCGTTAGTATGGCGGTGTGACTCCCAAATCAACACCCGATTCGTCAACTCCCGCCGCGTCGGCCCCCGCCGGGCGTAAACATTTCAAGACGTGGCACCTGTCCATGATGGCCCTGGGCCTCGCCATTGGCGCCGGCTTCTTCCTGGGCACGGGTTCAGCGATCCATCAGGCCGGACCCGCCGTCATCGCGTCCTATGCGCTGGCCGCGATTATCGTCGTATCGGTCATGCTGGCCCTTGCCGAGCTGGCCTCGTCCCTGCCGTCGACGGGTTCCTTCTCCTCCTATGCCGAGGCCGGAATCGGTCGGTGGGCAGGGTTCACGATCGGGTGGCTGTATTGGGTCATGCTGATCATGGTGTCGGGCCTGGAGGTGACGGGCGCGGCGACGTTCTTCGTCGGCTGGTTCCCCGCGGTTCCGCAGTGGGTGGTTGCCCTCGTTATTGTCGTTGTTATTGGCGGTATTAACCTGCTGGCGGCAGGGCAGTACGGCGAAATTGAGGCCTGGCTGTCGATGGTGAAGATCGTTGCGATCATTGCCTTCCTGGGTGTGGGTGCCTATCTTGTCGCGCGCACGGCGATCGTCGGCCCCCTGCCGGGGCACGAGGGCCTCCTACAGAACGTCCTGGGACACAACGGATTCATGCCGAATGGACTGTCTGGTGTCGCAGTCGCGCTCCTGGCCGTCATCACGTCCTTCGGCGGCCTTGAGATCGTGACGATCGCCGCGGCCGAGGCCGAGGATCCCCAGGCCGCCATGAGCAGCGCCATCCGCTCGGTCGTCACCCGCATCCTCGTGTTCTACGTCGGCTCCGTCATCCTGCTGATCGCGCTGCTGCCGTGGGATAGCGAGGCGATGAATACGAACGCCTTCGCCGCCGTTCTCGAGATGGCGGGTGTCCCCGCAGTCGGGACGCTCATGAACGTCATTATCTTTATGGCGCTCATCTCCGCGTTCTCCGCGAACATTTACGCTTCCTCCCGCATGGCGTACTCCCTGTCAGCCCGAGATATGGGTCCGCGTTGGCTGCTGGGTGCGTCCGCGTCCAACAAGGCCCGTGTGCGCTCCGTCGTCGAGGCCGCCCTCGAGGATGACGAGGCCGTCCTGGCCGCCGAGCTTGCGGGAGACATCGAGGCGGGGCGTACCCCGAAGCGTGCAGTCGGCCTCGTTGTGGTCCTGGCGCTGCTGGCGGTTCTGGGCAACTGGTACCTGCCCGGTTCGATCCTGACGATGCTCATCAACGCGATTGGCATGGTTCTGCTCATCGTGTGGACGTTCATTATCATCTCGCTGATGCGCCTGCATCCCTCGCTAGAGCGCTCGGGTTCGCTCGTGATCCGTATGCCCGGGTGGCCGTGGCTGCCGTGGCTGGTCCTGGCTGGCCTGGGTGGGATTGGTGTCCTCATGCTCATGAGCGACGAGGGCCGGGCTCAGCTGGTCTCCATGGGTGCGCTGACGCTTCTCATCGTGGCGATTTACTTCGTGCGCCAGCTGGTGCTTTCGCGTAAGCACGCCTAGCTATCCACAGGCATCCACCCGCCGGGACGCAGATGCCGGTGGGTGGGTGCATCATGAGGGCACCCCGGGTGGTCGGGGTGCCCTCATTGCGTGGGCGTTGTGAGAGAAAGGAGAGGGAGATGGCGCGCAAGCGGCGCAGGAGCATCGGGGACACGGTCGTCCTGCTGGTGATTCTCGCGGCCCTCGTGTGGGCGTTTGCGCCCGGCGTCGGCTGGGATCTGCTGGGTTTGCGTTCGCGCCTGGGGTGGCCGCCGCTGCGCAGCGGGCAGGCGCTGTCCTCCCTGCCGGATAGCGAGGCGGCCCGGCAGCTGCGCGAGCTCACGGTTCGGGAGTCGGTCGACGATCCTTCCGCGCCGGCGTACGACCGCGAGGCCTTCGGGCAGCGGTGGGCGGACACCGACCACAATGGCTGCGACACCCGAAACGACATCCTTGCCCGCGACCTGGCGCGCCCCACCTTCAAGCCCGGCACGCGCGATTGCGTCGTCCTGTCGGGGACGCTCGCCGAGCCCTACACGGGTGCCACGATCGAGTTTCAGAGGGGGGACAAGACCTCGTCCCTGGTGCAGATCGACCATGTCGTCGCCCTCGCGGACGCGTGGCGATCGGGCGCCTGGCAGTGGGACGCGCAGCGCCGCCAGGAGTTCGCTAACGACCCGGAAAACCTGCTCGCGGTGGATGGAGCGGCGAATGAGGACAAGTCGGCCTCGTCCGCGGACCAGTGGCTGCCGCCCAATACCGCGTTCCACTGTGACTATGTGAAACGTCAGATCGCCGTCAAAAACGCGTATGGGCTGAGTGTGACCCGTGCAGAACAGGACGTGCTCGCCGAGCAGCTGTCAGCCTGTGCCGGGTGAGTGGGCGCGGGCATTCCCCGTGCGCTGAATCGTCACCGCGCGCAATTCTGACCAACAATTTCCAGCGGATTCCCAGGCCTTTTCTCACATTGTGTCCATCGCGTGTGGAACTGAGCGCACGTCCGCAACATTGCCGGATAACGCCGGTAATGTTCCCCTCAAGGAGAGGGGTGACATGTATACGGCACTTAACTGGGCGCTTGATCTGGGGCTTTACGCCGCCGTCTGCGTGATCACGTGCGCGCTGTGGTGGTTTCTCGGACGCCGCTCAGACCGTGCCGCCTTCGTTTCTCCGGCATCGACACCCGATGCGTCTTCGTCGTCTGGTTCGAGTGGTTCGCACTTAACGGTCTCCGATGCCCTGCCGCTCATCTATCGTCGCTCGAAACAGACGGGTGCGCTTCTGCCTCGCGAGGAGAACCCGGACACCCCGATGACGGCAGAGATTCCCGTGGTCGCGTCCCCCGCCTCGACAATGTGGAGGCTCCCGCGCGCGCTGCCTCTCGTCTGGATCCTGTACCTCGCGGGCCTGCTAATCTTCACCCTCCTGCCCCTACCCTCCGACCCGGTAGCCGCGTGCGCTGCGATCATCCACTGGGATAACTACACGCCGTTCGGTTCCTTCGTGGCTGTCGCCGACCAGTTCCGTGACGGTGAGAGCCTGCGCGGCACCCTGTACGCGCTATCGATCCTGCTCAACATCGCGCTGTTCGTGCCGCTCGGAGCGCTCGCGGAGACCACGTGGCGCATCCGGCGCATGCGCCGCAAGCTGCGCCTGAGTGCGTCAATCGCGCGCACGATGAACGAGGAGGAGAATCAGTGACCCCTCCGGTTGCGGGCATGAAGGGCCCTGATATTCCCGGCTTCCAGTGGGTGCGCCCGTTGGGACAGGGTGGCTTCGCTGACGTCTTCCTGTACCGTCAGGAGCTGCCCAGTCGTGAGGTGGCCATCAAGGTCGTGCGCACGCAGGGCGACGAGCGCGGCACGAAGGAACTGCACCGCGAAGCTGATGCGATGACCCTGCTGGCAGGCCACCCCTCGGTCGTTGAGTTGCACGGAGTGGGGACGACGGCGGACGGTCGCGCCTACCTGATCATGGAGTATTGTCCGGTGGCGGATCTGCTCACGCAGGTGCGTGCGCGCCCGATGTCACTCGAGAAGGCCCTCGATACCATGATCAAGATCAGTGGCGGCGTGGAGATGTTCCATCGCCAGGGCTACGTGCACCGCGACATTAAGCCGTCGAACATCATGCTGGATTCCTACGGCAAGCCTGTGCTCGCGGACTTCGGCGTGGCCTCGAAAGTTGGGCAGCTGGAAGTCGGTGCCTTCGATGGTTTTTCGGTGCTGTGGGCGCCTCCGGAGCAGCAGGACGTGAATTCTCCGGCCTCGCCCCTGCAGGACGTGTGGGCGCTGGCGGCGACGACGTGGACTTTCGTGACGGGGCGCAGCCCCTTCGAGGATCCGATCGGCGATAACTCGGCCGCCTCCATCGCGAACCGCGTGCAGCGCGGACGCATGCGTGGCCTGGGCCGTGCGGATGCTCCGGCGGAGCTGGAGCGCGTGCTGCGCGCCGCGATGACGATTGATCCGAACGAGCGCACGCCCTCTGCGATGGAGTTCGGCCAGGGTCTGCAGCGCGTTCAGCAGGAGCTCGGCCTGCCGCGCACCGAGATGGAGATCAAGGAGAAGCGATCCAAGGCTGTCGCTCCCGTCTCTGGTGATCAGAAGACGCGTCTGCGCGGCGCCCCGCTGATCGACCCAGATGCGACGCGCCTGCGCTCCTCGGCCTCGTACTCCTTCGAGGGTGGGGCCGGCTCCGGCGGTGTCGAGGCCGTGGCGGACTCGTGGAAGATCGAGCGTTCCGCGGACGCGGACGAGGTTTCGGCTCGCCGCGTCGTCGAAGGATCCGCGGCGGCCAAGAAGGGCATGTCGCCTGTGGCGGGTGTGCTCCTTGCGCTGCTGGCTGCGGTGATCGCGGCCGGCCTCGTGGTGGGGATGCTCCGCGGCCAGGGGTCGTTCACGCGAATCTCTCCCGCGCCTCAGGCGACGAGCCCCTCCGCGGCTCCGGGCGATGCGTTGGGCGCTGCTCCCCCGAAGGTGTCTGGTCTGGTCGGGGAGTACTCCGACGGAATGGTGACCTGGACGTGGACGGCGCCTGTGGGACCCGCTCCCGCGGACATCTTGTACGCCTATGAGGGGTCTGGTGCAGCCGGTGCTTCGCGTGGTCGCGTGGAGACGGCGAGCGTAACCGTCGACGGTGCGAGCGGTGAGAACTGTATCGAGATCACGACGGTGTCTCGTTCGTCCGGACGCATGTCGGACCCGGTGCAGGCCTGCGTGGAGGTCCCGTGACACACATCATTCAATCGGTTCGCTTTTCTTGCCCGCAGTCCGTCGGTGTCAGACGAGACGCCGGTCACGTCGGGTGTAAAATGGTCAGTATCGCGCGTAGTCCCTCGCGCTCAACGCAGCTAAAGGATGAAGGCACATGTCTCTAGAAGAACATGCGGAACGACCCGCAGTTCGATGGGGCGCGTCGACCGACATCGGTCCGGTCCGCTCCGAGAATGAGGACTCGTGGCTGGCGGTTCCTCCTGTCTTCGCTGTCGCAGACGGGATGGGCGGTCACCTGGGGGGTGCGCAGGCCTCGTCGAAGGCTGTCATTACGCTGCAGGAGTATCTGAGCCCTCAGCGCCTCGGCAATAGTCCTCTCGACCTCGTGGACCTGTCTGTGGCGATCGACGACGCGGCAACGGCGGTAGCTGCCTTGGCGCCAGCCGACAATCCGATGAGCGCGCCCGCTACGACTCAGTCCGGGCTCATGGTGCTGCGCACCACGGAAGGGCCCTACTGGCTGTCATTTAACGTGGGTGATTCGCGCGCCTATGTCGTGGGCGGCGGAGGCATCCGACAACTCACTCACGACCATTCGGCACTGCAGGAGGCACGTGACCTTGCGGCCACCTCCGGCGCTCCGCGTGTGATCCCTCCCGCAAATGTTGTGACAAAGGCGCTGGGGGCCGGCCAGACTGGAAGTGTGAAAGCCGACTACACAATTATGCCGCTGGAAGAGGGTGATCGGGCCGTTATCTGTACAGATGGTGTGCACGGCGTCCTCAGTGATTCGCAGATTCATGCGGTTGTTGCGGCCGGTGACGGTCCGCAGGGTACCGCTGACAGACTCGTGCGAGCGTCGCTGGAGGCGGGTACTCGGGACAATACGACCGCTGTTGTAGTTTACGCAGGAACCAAATCACGAGTAACATTGACAGCGAATGTCATGAATCGAATGATTCAACCAGTACGTCCGGCGTCGATTGAGACCGCTCGCCGGGTTCCTCGTAGAGAAGGCAGTAACTGATGCTTCAGATTGGACGCTTCCTGTGTCGCGGACAGGGCGCGATGCTCGTCACGGGCCCCCTCGGTGCGGCACTGGTTCCGCTCGACTTCGCGGACTCCGCCGCCGACGTGGTGTGGGGACGTGCCGACACCCAGGCGTGGCTGGCCCACGTCCAGGCCGAAAAGGGCGACGTCCTGCTGCTGGACTGCGCGGGCGAGCAGCCCTACCTGACCGTGCTGGGCAACATTCAGCTGCGCATGCGCGCCGCCGGTCAGATCACCGAACAGGTGTGGACCGACCCGATCTGGGCGTGGCCCTTCAACCCCGGCGAGTGGCAGACCTTCGAGGCCACCATCATCGACGGCGACGAGGTCACGTGGATGGTGCCCGCCGCAGACCGCGTCGAGGCCGGCGAGATCCGCATCGGTCGCGCGCTCGACGAGGTTGAGGCCCTCGCATCGATGCCCGTTGATACGATGGGCTTCCTCATCAACCCGGATATCCCGGATCACGAGCGTCGCGCCCGTCGCGACGCCCGCGAAGAGTTGCCCGAACCTACGATCACGCACGCGCCTGCGGTTGACCTGGCTGCCGTCGAAGCCCAGTTCCTCGCGGCCACCAGCAACGGACCCGTCTCGCTGCCCGGTGCCTCCCGCACCGCCCCCGATCCGTACGCGCCCAAGGACGCCACGGATGATGCGCAGGACGAGGTGCCCTCCGAGGACCTCGAACAGACCTCGAGCGAGCTCTACGTCGTCGCCGACGCCGAGGAGCCGCCGGTCGACACCGCTGAGTCCGCCGAGCGTGCGGGCGGTTTCGGCGAGTCCGGCACCCCGGCCTCGTCCGAGGTTGTCGCTGAGGCTCCCGTCGCTGAGCCTCCCGCCATCCCCGAGGCCATGAGCGCCGAGGGCCTGGCTGACCTGGGCGCCGAGACCGACACGGAGGCGACCATCCTGCGTCTCGCCCCCGCGAACTCGGGCCCCGCTGCCCCCGTCGCCTTCCTGATCCACGGTGGTACCGTGCCCGTCGAGGTCTCCCGTGACGTCGTCATCGGCCGTGACCCCGACGCGCGTGCGCTGACCGGCCGTCCCGTGGCTACGGTCCTGCGCGTGCCCAGCCCGCAGACCGAGATTTCTCGCTCGCACTGCGCCGTCATGATGACGACCCCCGGCTCTTGGGCCCTCATGGACCTGGGCAGTGCGAACGGCACCGTCCTGCGTCACGCCGACGGCTCGTTCCAGGACGTCACCCCCATGGTGACGATTGCCCTGAACGACGGCGACCTCATCGACGTGGGCGAGGGAACCACGATCGAGTTCCGCGTGCGCTGACACGGCTGATTGACGCAGGTGGGGCGGGCCTTCGGGCCTGCCCCACCTGCATTTTTGTTGCTTTCTCGCGAGTGGGTGATACCGGGAAAGGTTCTCCTGCCTCGTCTATGTAAGGACAATCATGCTCTCGCGCGCCTTGAGGTGACCTTGGTCCCTTGATGCGTGTATCCTTACCCCTGGTAGCGGCCCACAGGTGGGCCGGTCATCGCATACAAGGAAGTTGAGAACCCCGATGGTCAAGTACGTATACGACTTCTCCGCGGGCGACAAGTCCATGAAGGACCTCCCCGGCGGAAAGGGAGCCAACCTCGCCGAGATGACGAAGCCCGGTCTGCCCGCTCCCCCCGGTTTCACGCTCACCGCCGGCGCGTGCCGCGCATACCTCCAGGACCGTCCCTTCTACACA
>ERZ1699231.348-NODE-348-length-12283-cov-2.088598_pt1 | contig 12283 bp, 8 predicted proteins | sample MGYA00581551_ERZ1699231 | MGnify/ENA primary metagenome ERZ1699231 (study PRJEB42319, sample SAMD00040326) | human oral metagenome | material: saliva | host: Homo sapiens | study: EMG produced TPA metagenomics assembly of PRJDB4115 data set (Metgenomic analysis of... | reverse complement strand
GGTGGCCGGAGACAACCGGCCACCCGCCCCGCAGTATCGCTGTGGTCAGCGGTAGTTCACGAACTGGAGTGCGACGTCCAGCTCCTCGCCCTTGGGGCCCTTGAGGAGGGCGATGACGGCCTGCAGGTCGTCTCGGGACTTCGAAGAAACGCGAAGTTCGTCACCCTGGATCTGCGCCTTGACGCCCTTAGGGCCTTCCTCTCGGATGAGCTTCGAAATCTTCTTCGCGGTGTCCTGAGGGATGCCTTCCTTGAGCGGGCATGCGAGCTTGAAGAGCTTGCCCGAGGCCTTGGGCTCGCGGTCCTTGTAGTCGAGGACCTTGAGGGACAGGCCGCGGCGAATCAGCTTGGACTGCAGCACGTCGAGGATTGCCATGACGCGGGAGGCGGAGTTCGCTTCCATTGCGATCGTGTCGCCGCTGAGGGAGATGGCGGCGTCGACACCGCGGAAGTCGTAGCGGTTGGCGATCTCCTTGGCGGTCTGGTTGACAGCGTTGTCGACCTCCTGGCGGTCGAGCTTGGAGACAACGTCGAAGGAGGAGTCTGCCATGGATGCACCTTTCGTTGGAATTTAGCCAATCGTCGTTCCGATTGGCGCTCAGGATCATTTTAATGCTATTCTTTCACGGCACCGCGAGAGCGGCGCACGGCAGGTTACCAAAGCGGCCAAATGGATCTGACTGTAAATCAGACGCTTCGTGCTTCGGGGGTTCGAATCCCTCACCTGCCACCACTCGCTGGTTTCAGTGAGTAACGCCTGTGACGTCATTCTCAGGCTCCGGGATTGCTTCGGCGCTCGGACATGAGATAGGCTTTCCGGCGTTGCCCCGATAGCTCAGTAGGCAGAGCGTCTCCATGGTAAGGAGAAGGTCAAGGGTTCGATTCCCTTTCGGGGCTCCGGTCGCGGATTCATCCGCTTCCGGCGGCGGGGTAGCTCAGCTGGTTAGAGCGCACGACTCATAATCGTGAGGTCGCGGGTTCGAGCCCCGCCCCCGCTACCAATTCTTTGATCCGACAGGTCGCGCGAGCGACGAAACTAAGCGAGGGAAACAACCGTGGCAAGCAAGTCCCAGGACGTTCGCCCCAAGATCACTCTGGCCTGCTCGGAGTGCAAGGAGCGCAACTACATCACCAAGAAGAACCGTCGTAACACGCCGGATCGTCTCGAGCTGGCGAAGTACTGCCCGCGCTGCCACAAGTCGACGGCTCACCGCGAGACACGCTGACGGTTTCCGTCTCAAAGCCCCGAGGAACACTGGTTCCCCGGGGTTCTTTGTATCTGTGTGCGTGCGCCTCGGTGAGGGGTATAGGACTCTACGTGTTGTTGGTAGGGTGACTTTTCGGCACCGACGGTGCGGTCACCGCACGCAACGAGGGGCGGGATCCTTCGGGGTTCCGCCTCCGTCGTATCCGAGGAGGCATGGGGAGCGTCGGGACACCTGCGAACCCTTCAGGCCCTCTTCTGTTTCTGTGAACGCATCCTGCGCACGTGAGAACTTTAACTCTCATGTTGGCCCGATGACCCGCACGTTAACCCGATAAGTGGTGACCTAAACCCGGCAGGTGGACACCTGGGCCCATTGATGCGCACGTTAACCCGATAGGTGGTGGCCTGGGCAGGCTGCCCACCATGCCACCAATAGGGTTTAGCTGCGCATTGAAGGGTTCATGCTGCCAGCAGAGGGGCCCGGCTGTCAGCATGGCCACCACGACTGACACCACTGTGCCCAAAAGGCAGACTACCTCGCCCACAACACCCCGGTTTTCAGCGTTTTTCACCGAGGTGGTCTGCACTTTGGGCACCACACCACCTCAAACCGTGATCTCACCGCCTCCAAACGGGGGAAATGGCGTCATTAGAACCACGACACGCCGGCGACACGCCGACAGCCAGCCTCTAATGCTGCAAAACCCCCACCGCCACCGGCGTGGAGGGCGCCGGAGGAGCCGGAGGGCCTGGCCGCGGCACCCGTGGGCGGCGGGGCCTGGCCGGACAACGAGCCAACGCGCCGATCGAAGCGAGCAGCGCGGACGGCCGAAGCGGGCGGGCTGACACCACCGCCAGCCGAATTTCGCATGTAATTCCCCCGCAGCACGAATCGACACAAGCTCAAAAACCGCAGAATATCAACGATCAGAACCCAAACTCCGACATGCGCTCACGGGAATTGCATGCGAAATTGCTGGTTGACAGCCATAGCTGGGCATCAGGGCGATGCGCCGAACCACACGTCAGCACACTGAGCAGCCCGGCCGCACACCCAGCCCCTCCGGCGCCCAAACAACCCGCGGGTCCACAAGCAACAGCCAGTGCCACACAGCAACACGTAGTGTTAATCCCTCGGTTATTCTGGGTGCATGACTGACTCCGTTGATGTCCGCTGTATCGTCGCCCCGAAGGGCGCGGGGGAGGCGCGCATCCCCGGCCTCGTGACGCTCGCGGACGAGCGTGCCGTCCTGTTTTTCGATGAGAGGCCTGCCCCGGCCTCGGGCACGGGATCTGACTTCAACGGGCTGACGATGGCCTCGGATCTGCCGAATCCGAACCGGAGCCTCTGGATGCTCCGCGGGGGCGATGGGCACTGGGGTGAGCCGCACCCGCTTCCCGCCGGCGGCCCGCCCGTCTCGTCGGATGCGTGTGTCGGCGTGGACGGTGAGGGCCTCCTGCATCTGGCGTTCGCGTCGACGGATGGGCGCGTGGGCTACATGGACTCTTGCGCGGATGGTGAGCGACTGCGCACCTGGTGGGCGTGGGGGAGCGGTCCCGATGACCTCGCCTATGTGGACATGACGGACGAGCTCTATGAGCTCACGGGTGCCGACGCGCTGTTTGCGACGTCTGGCGGCACGGTCGCGCATGACGGCGCAGTCGCGCTGCCCTACGTCGTGCGCGTGGGGGATGCGACGCACGTGCGCGTCGTCTATGCGCGCGCAGGCCGACTTGTCGGCGCGGCGGACCCGCTTGTTGGCGATGGGGGTGTGCTCCTTGACGAGACGACGCTCAGCGTGTGGGATGGCCGCCTTGTCGCGAACTGTCGTCTGCAGGGCTTCGAAGGGCGAGGCTCGGGTGCGCGCTACCTCGCGTGGGGAGACGGGCGCACCTGGGAGGGTGGGTGCCTATGGGAGCTCGACGACCCGGGCTGCAATGCGCGCATGGTCGGCGATCTGTTCGTGCATCCCGGTCGGCGCGACGCGCGGGCCGGTGGCGAGATTGTTCGCCTGACGCCACCGTGGGAGGGGCCAGTTGGCTCCCAGGCCGTCTCTTCCTTCGGGGATGGAGTCTTCGGCTACAGCGATCTCATGTCCGCTGGGGACGAGGCCGTGGTGGTCTTCGAGCGCGACCGCGGCCTGTGGGAGGTTGAGGCTCGCTTCTAGGTGGATACAGAAAACCCGGTGCGCGTGCCCCCACAACGCTCCGGGTTTTTCTGTGTGCTCTAGCGACCTTTGATGATCGCGAGGAGTGGGGCGTAGTGCGCGTCGACTGCCGCGGTGTATGCCTCGACGTCTCCTGCTTCGCACGCCCGCAGGATGGCCGCGTGGGCCTCGGCGGTGTCTTCCATCTCCTGGCGCGACGCTGCGGCCAGCTGGGGAGTGACGCTCTGGTGGACCAGCCACATGGCGGCCACGAGCTGGTGCATGAGCTCGTTCTCGACGTAGGCGAGGAGGCCGGAGTGGAACGCGATGTCCTGCTCGAGGTAGGTCGAACCTGTGTGCGCGTACTCCGTCATGGCCTCGACGAGCTCCCACAGGTGGGGGTTTGTCGTGCCTTTCATGGCGCGGGTGAGCGGAACCGCGATCCCGAGGTCGAGGGCGCGGCGCGTATCGATGATCGCATGCAGGGACTGCGCGCCGTTGATCTCGTCGAGGGCAGCGCGCAGGACGAGCGTCTCGACGAGCGGCTGCATGGACATCTCTCCCACGTAGGAACCCGAACCCTGACGGACCGTCACGATGTCGAGAGCCTGGAGGCGACGTAATGCTTCTCTCACAGAGGAGCGCGAAACGCCAAGGTCGGCGCATAGTGCCGATTCTGTGGGGAGGCGATCACCGGGATGTAATCCATGTCGCAAAATGTAGGACTTGATCGCATCCATCGTTACCGAGGATCTTGAGTCAATCGATGTCGGTTTGGGTCGGTTCGGATTGGTTTCTGAGGGCGATGGGGGTGATATCGCTTGCATTAATTTGTCAGACAACATAGAATAAGTATAGCGAGCGGAACAACAGAACCGCACGTCCCAATTCTCGAAGATGAGGAGCGAGAACATGCGAATGCGCAAACACTTCGCAACCGGCGCTGCACTGACCGCAGCTGCCGCCATGATCCTGACCGCGTGCGGCGGCGGATCGTCCACCAGCACCACGTCGACCGACGGCGGCTCGAAGGCCTCCGACGGACCGAAGGGTACGATCACCGCCGGTGTCGCCTACGAGACCACCGATTACGGCCCGATCACCACCTCGGCTCTCGGCATGGGTGCGAACTGGGAGGTCCTCGAAGGCCTGTACCGTTTCAACATGGCCGACTACTCCGTCAGCCCCGCGCTGGCCGCCGGTGACCCGGAGAAGATCTCCGACACCGAGTACGAGGTGAAGCTGCGCGACGGCGCGAAGTTCTCCGACGGCACCCCCGTGACCGCCGCCGACTTCGTGGCCTCCTACGAGCGCGCGACCTCCGAGAAGTCGATCTACCGTCAGTTCTTCACCTTCGTCGATTCCGTCGAAGCCAAGGACGACAACACCATCACGATCAAGCTGAAGCACCCCTTCGCCAACCTGAAGGAGCGCTTCGTCAACGTCCGCGTTGTCCCCGCGTCGATGGACGAAGACTCGCTCAAGGCGAAGCCGATCGGTACCGGCCCCTACAAGTACGAGAACATCACGGCGACCGAGATCACCGCTGTTCCGAACGAGAACTACACCGGCAACGAGCCCGCGAAGGTTGCCACCCTCAAGTGGCAGTCCCTCAAGGATGACTCCGCCCGCCTCGCCGCCGCTATCGGTGGCACGATTGACGTCATGGAAGCCGTTCCCGCCTCCGCGCAGGATCAGCTCAAGGGCGCTGGCTGGAACGTTGAGTCCAAGCCCGGCTACGGCAACCCCTTCCTGATGTTCAACACGCAGAAGGCTCCCTTCGACAAGCCCGAGGTTCGCCGCGCGATCCTCAAGGCTGTCGACAAGCAGAAGCTGATCAGCTCCGCGCTTGAGGGTCAGGCCGTTGAGGCGACCTCCTTCCTGCCCGAGGCGAACCCCGCCTACAAGAAGCCTTCGACCGATCTGTCCTACGACAAGGATGCCGCCGCCAAGCTCCTGAGCGACGCTGGCGTCTCCGGCCTCGAGGTCAACCTGGTGTCGACGGACCACCCGTGGGTCCTCTCCCTGGTTCCCCAGATCAAGTCCGACCTGGAGGCCCTGGGCCTGAAGGTCAACCACACGCAGATGGCTTCGTCTGACCTCTACGCCAACGTCACCGACGTTGATAACCCCACCTACGACATCGTTCTGGCCCCCGGCGACCCCTCGGTCTTCGGCACCGACCCCGGCATCATCATCTCCTGGTGGAACGGCGACAACGTCTGGACCAAGAAGCGTGACGGCTGGCAGACCTCTGACCCCGAGTCCTTCAACCAGCTGCAGACGCTCATCTCGGAAGCTGGCGAACTCGACGGCGACGATGCCAAGGCCAAGTGGGGCGAAGCCCAGGATCTGCTTGCCGAGAAGACCGTCATCTTCCCGCTCGTGTTCCGCAACATGATCACCGGCTCCAACCCCGCCAAGGTGGAAGGATTCCAGGCGATCTCCTCCACCGGCCTGCAGCTGCTCGGTGTGAGCGCTAAGTAAGTCCCCTAGGGACCACACAGAAAGGAGGGGTGGAGCCCCGCCCTGAGGCAGACGCCACAGTCGGGCGCCACCCCTCCTTTCTCATTGCCAAAATCCGTTGAAATGGAGGTCTAGCAGTGAATAACCTTCTGCGACTCATCGGACGACGTTTGGTGGCCCTGCCGATCATGGTGGTCGGCGTGTCCTTCCTCGTCTTCTTCATCATGTCGCTGTCTCCCATCGACCCGGCCTACTCGGCACTGGGCGAGACCGCGACCCCCGAAGCTCTCGAAGAGTACCGTGTCCAGCACGGTCTCAACGACCCCTTCTTCGTTCAGTACGGTCACTACCTGTGGAACATGCTCCACGGTGACCTCGGCACCTACGGCGTTGGCACGTCCAACCACGTGACCGATCTGGTTGCTCAGGCTCTTCCGATTACCCTGCAGCTCACCTTCCTCGGCCTGTTCTTCGCCGTCATCATCGCTTTCCCCCTCGGTGTTCTCGCCGCTCTGTACCGCGACCGCTGGCCCGACCAGGTCATCCGCGTGTTCTCGGTCATCGGCATCGGCACCCCGTCCTTCTGGCTGGCAGCGCTGCTGGTCCTCGCATTTGTTCAGAAGCTTCCGGTATCCGGCCCGCTGCCTGCGTTCAGCGAAGATCCGAGCGGCTGGTTCCTGCGGATGCTTCTCCCCGCCATCGCGCTGGCGGTTCCCGTCATCGGTCAGATGACCCGAGTCGTGCGTACCTCAATGGTTGAGGAACTGGATCGCGACTACGTCCGTACCGCGGTCGGCGCCGGTATCCCCAAGCGCATCGTCGTGGCCCGCAACGTGCTGCGTAACGCGCTCATCACCCCCGTGACCGTCCTCGGCCTGCGCATCGGCTACCTGATGGGTGGCGCGGTCGTCATCGAAATTATCTTCTCCATCGATGGAATGGGTAAGGCGGTCATGCTCAAGGGCATCCAGGAAAACTGGGTCACCCTGGTGCAGGGTGGCGCGCTCGTCGTCGCGATCGCCTTCATCGTCGTCAACATCATCGTCGACATGCTCTACCTGCTCATCAATCCGCGTATTAGGTCGGTGTGAGGCATGAACCAGAAAGAAAAGCTCAACAAGGTCACCGCGACGAGCGCGCGCTTCTCGCGCATCGGCGCGATGTCCCTGGGATCGAAGATCGCGATGGGCATCCTTGCCCTCATCGTCCTCGTCTCGGTCCTGGCGCCCTACGTTTCTCCCTACGGTCCCGATGACATCTTCGACAAGTGGAGCGCCCCTTCCGGCGAGCACCTGTTCGGAACCGACCACGTCGGCCGTGACATCTTCGCTCGCGTCCTGTACGGCGGACGATTCTCGCTGATGATCGGTCTGTGCTCGACCCTGATCGCCCTCTTCTTCGGTGCGATCATCGGCTCGGTCGCAGCGGTTGTGCGCAAGTCCTTCTCCGAAGCGATCATGCGCGTCATGGACATCGTCATGGCGGTGCCCGGTATCGCCATGGCGGCCGTTTCGGTCCTGGTCTTCGGGCGCACGCTGTCCAAGTCCGGCAACACCTTCGGCCTGGTCGTCGTTATCATCTGCTCGATCGCTTTTGTCTACATCCCGCAGCTGTCGCGTATCGTTCGCGCGAACGTCATGGCCGCCTACGGTGAGGACTACGTCCGTGCGGTGATCGTTTCCGGCGCCCGCGCCCCCTGGATCCTCACCAAGCACGTCATGCGCAACACGGCCGCCCCGGTGCTCGTGTTCGCGACCGTCCTCGTCGCCGACGCGATCATCCTCGAGGCCTCCCTGACCTTCATCGGTTCGGGCCTCCAGGCGACCACCGTGGCCACGTGGGGCAACGTCCTGTCCGAGGCCTCGTCGAACCTGTCGGTTCTGCTGGGCAAGTGGTGGACCGCGTTCTTCCCGGGCCTGTTCATCATGATCACGGTCCTGTGCCTCAACATCCTGTCTGAGGGCATCACCGACGCCATGGTGGCGGCTCCCGCGTCTGCGGCCGTCGCTCAGGTCGACAAGGACACCGACCGGGAGGCCGACACGCTCCTGCTCGACCCGCGTCGCGCCTACGCCGAGCAGGCCGAGTCCCTGCAGGCCCGCCTCGACGACCTCGAGTCCGTCGAAGGCAAGCGCACCGACCGCTTCGAGGCACACCTGGAGAAGACCCCGCTGCTCGAGGTCAACGACCTGTGCATCAAGTTCGAGCGTCACGGCAACGTCAACGTCGTCGACCACGTCTCCTTCAAGGTCCGCCCCGGCGAGACCATGGGCCTCGTGGGCGAGTCCGGCTGCGGTAAGTCGATCACGGCCCTGACCATCATGGGTCTCATCGACCCCAAGGCGCAGATCACGGGCGAAATCCTCTACGAGGGCGAGAACCTACTGGAGAAGTCCGCCGAGGAGCGCCGCGCGCTGCTCGGTCATGAGATGGCGATGATCTACCAGGACGCCCTGTCGTCCCTGAACCCCGCCATGCTGATCAAGGCGCAGATGAAGCAGCTGACCAGCCGCGGTGGTACCCGCAGCGCCGAGGAACTCCTCGAGCTCGTGGGCCTGGATCCCAAGCGCACTCTCGAGTCCTACCCGCATGAGCTCTCGGGTGGCCAGCGTCAGCGCGTTCTCATCGCCATGGCCCTGACCCGCGACCCGAAGCTCATCATCGCGGACGAGCCGACCACCGCCCTGGACGTCACCGTCCAGAAGCAGGTCATCGCACTGCTCAACGAGCTGCGCGAGAAGCTCGGCTTCGCCATGATCTTCGTGTCCCACGACCTGGCGCTCGTCGCCGAGGTGGCACACCACATCACCGTCATGTACGCCGGTCAGGTCATCGAGCAGGCCCCCACGAAGGAACTGCTCACGCACCCCACCCACGAGTACACGCGCGGCCTGCTGGGCGCGGTCCTGTCCATCGAGGCCGGCTCCGGGCGACTGCACCAGGTCCCCGGCACGGTGCCCTCGCCTCGTGACTTCCCGGTCGGCGACCGCTTCGCCCTCAGGTCCTCGCACCCCGATTACGGACTGGACATCCGCCCGGTCCTCACCGAGGTCGGTCCCGAGCACGTGTACGCGGCTCTGCCGCCCCGCGACGAGGTTCTCGTGGCGAGCGAGACCATCATCATCGAAGAAGGTCAGGAGGAGGCGCGATGAGCCCCGAAACTCTGATTGTCGAAACCGAGACGATGATTGCCACATCCGAAGCTCCGATCATCGAACTGAAGAACGTCGAGGTGACCTTCACCTCGCGTACCGGCTCCCTGTTCAAGCCCAACAAGGTCTACGCGGTGCGTGGCGTCAACATGCGCATCGAGCGCGGACAGACGCTCGGCATCGTCGGCGAGTCCGGCTGTGGCAAGTCCACGACCGCGAACGTCATGTGTGGCCTGCAGATGCCGACGAAGGGCCAGGTGTTCTTTAACGGCGAGGAAGTCACGAAGCGTGGTGCCGACGCGCGTCGCCGCATCGGACGTGTCGTCTCCGTGGTCTTCCAGGACCCGGCGACCGCCCTCAACCCCCGTATGCACGTCGCGGATCAGCTCGCTGACCCGCTGCGGGTGCACGGCATTGGGGACGAGGCCTCGCGAGCCAAGCGCGTGAAAGAGCTAATCTCGCTGGTTGGCCTGCCCTCCAGCGCCCTCGACGCGCTCCCCGGACAGCTCTCGGGCGGCCAGCGCCAGCGCGTCGCCATCGCCCGCGCCTTGTCCATCGGCCCCGATGCGATCATCGCGGACGAGCCCACCTCCGCGCTCGACGTGTCGGTGCGCGCACAGATCCTGAACCTGCTCACGGACCTCAAGAGGGACCTGGGTCTGGCGATGGTCTTCATCTCGCACGACATTCAGACCGTGCGCTACGTGTCTGACCGGATCGCCGTCATGAACGGCGGCAAGGTCGTCGAAGAAGGGCCGGCCGCACAGCTGCTCGCCGACCCGGAGGACCCCTACACCCGCAAGCTCCTGGGCGCCGCGCCTTCGCTGCTGCACCCCAACCTCGAAGGAGAGATGTAATTATGTCTTCGAAGATCCGCGGCGTCGTGCCGCCCCTGGCCATTCCGCTCAAGGACTGCGAGCTCGACGTCCCCTCGCTCGAGCGTCACATCAACCGCCTGATCGAGGCCGGCCTCGACGGCCTGTTCGTGTCCGGCTCCACCGGTGAGGTCGCCTCCTCGACCGCCGAGCGCCGCGCCCAGATCCAGCGCGAAGCCGTGCGCATCGTCGACGGCCGCATCCCGCTCCTGGTCGGTGTCATCGACACTGAGACCGAGCGCGTCATCGAGAACATCAAGGCCGTGGAAGAGATCGGCGGCGCTACCGGCGTCGTCGCGACCGCCCCGTTCTACGCCCTCGGCGGCGAGACCGAGGTCGAGCGTCACTTCCGCCTCCTCAAGGAGAACACCAGCCTCGAGCTGTGGGCCTACGACATCCCCGTGTGCGTGCACACGAAGCTGTCGCCCGACCTGCTCATGCGTCTGGGCCGCGATGGCGTCATCGACGGCGTCAAGGACTCCTCCGGTGACGACGTCGCGTTCCGCTGGCTGTGCCTGGCGAACGAGGCCGCCGGCCACCCGATGCAGCTGCTCACCGGCCACGAGGTCGTCGTCGACGGCGCCTACATGTCCGGCGCGGACGGTTCCGTGCCCGGCCTGGCCAACGTGGACCCCGAGGGCTACGTGCGCCAGTGGCAGGCCTACGAGCGCCGCGACTGGGAGGCCGTGCGCACCGAGCAGGACCGCCTCGCGGACCTCATGCGCATCGTCCAGGTGAAGGGCGTGCAGGGCTTCGGAGCGGGCGTCGGCGCCTTCAAGGCCGCCCTGCACCTGCTCGGCGTCTTCGATTCGCCGGAGATGCCGCGCCCCGTCGCCGCCCTCGAGGGTGACAACATGGAGCATGTCGCGTCCGTGCTGCGCTCGGTCGGCCTGCTCTCCTGATACGTCGACGAGGCCGGGGCAGTTCCGTTCCGCATATTGCGCGCCTTCGGGTGCGCGCCCCGGCCTCGTCGATTTTCTTATACCCCTGACTTTTCGTAAGGATCCTCATGACTACGCTCCTTGCCCTCGACATCGGTGGCACCAAGGTCGGGTGGGGCATCGTCGAGGCCGGTGATACCTACGAGATCACCGAGCGCGGATCGATTCCCACCGACGCGATGCGCGGCGGAGCGGACGTGGCGGCTCGCATCTGCGACCTCGCTTCGTCCCTGGTCGCCTCTCACCCTGCCGTGTCGGGTGTTGCCGTCGCCAGCGCGGGCGTCGTCGACCCGTCGACCGGCGACATCGTCTCCGCCACGGGCACGATGCCCGGCTGGGGAGGAACCCCTCTCGGCGCTTTGCTTCAGGAGGCAACCGGCCTGAAGGTGCGCGTCCTCAACGACGTGCACGCGCACGGCTTGGGCGAGGCCACGCTTGGCGCCGGTCAGCCCTACCGCACCGTCCTGTCGATCGCCGTCGGCACCGGAATCGGCGGCGCCCTCGTCGAAGACCGCCAGGTCTCCTTCGGGTCGCGCGGCATCGCCGGACACGTGGGCCACATCCACCACCACTTCGCCCCCGACATGACGTGCTCGTGTGGCCGCAAGGGACACATCGAGTCCTTCTGCTCCGGCTCGGGTATCACGGCCTGGTACGACTCGCTGCGCGGCGAGTCCGACCCCGAGGTCGACGGCGGGCGCGCCCTGCAGGAGCTTGCCGAATCCGGCAACGCCCTGGCCGCCGCCTGTTTCTCCCGCTCCGCGTTCGCGCTCGGCGAGGCCACGGCCTCGTTGGTCAACTGCGTGGACCCGGCCGTCGTCATCCTCTCCGGGTCCATGACCCGCTCCGGGGACATCTGGTGGGACGCCCTGCGCGAAGGCTTCGCGGCCTCCGCGATGACGCCCGTCGCCGACACCCCCATCCTCGTTGGTTCCCTGGGCGGCGACGCGCCGCTGCTCGGAGCCGTTTCCTTCTTCCTGCACGCATAGGAGTTCACCATGCACCCGCTCATTGCAAACCTGAAGGGCAAGCTCATCGTCTCTGTCCAGGCGTACCCGGGCGAGCCCATGCGCCACCCCGAGACGATGGCGCAGATCGCCCGCGCCGCCGAGATCGGTGGCGCCGCCGCCATCCGCTGCCAGGGCCTGTCCGACATTTCCGCGATCAAGGGACGCGTCGACGTGCCCGTGATCGGCCTGTGGAAGGAAGGCCACGAGGGCGTGTACATCACCCCCTCGCTGCGCCACGCCCGCGCCTGCGTCATGGCCGGCTCCGACATCGTCGCCCTGGATGCGACGGGCCGCCCGCGCCTCGACGGCCTGAGCTTCGCGGAGACCGTTGCGGCCCTGCGCGAGGACGGCACCCTCGTCATGGCTGACTGCGGCTCCTTCGAGGACGCCCAGCGCGCCGTCGACGCCGGCGTGGACATCGTGTCCACGACCCTGGCCGGCTACACGGGTGACCGCGTCAAGACCGACGGCCCCGACCTGGAGCTG
>ERZ1699231.346-NODE-346-length-12410-cov-1.962387_pt1 | contig 12410 bp, 10 predicted proteins | sample MGYA00581551_ERZ1699231 | MGnify/ENA primary metagenome ERZ1699231 (study PRJEB42319, sample SAMD00040326) | human oral metagenome | material: saliva | host: Homo sapiens | study: EMG produced TPA metagenomics assembly of PRJDB4115 data set (Metgenomic analysis of... | reverse complement strand
GCCTCGGACGGTCTCGATCTCGCCTACACCCGGCAGGAACACGAGGACCGAGCCCTCGGTGGAGGCGACCGTATCCTCGACCGTGCGCGCCACGTGCGCCAGGTACTCGCGGCGCACACCCACGCGCTCATTCCCGATCGCGCCCACGGCCTCGACGCCGCGCGGCGGGGGAGCGTAGCGCAGCTCCAGCGGAAAAATATCGCCCGGAATATCAACGAGCGCGGGCTCTTCGCCCGTCGAGACGCGCAGGAAATCAAGCGTTCGCGAGGCCTCGAGCGTCGCCGAGGTGAGTGCCACGAACAGGTCGTCGCGCAGCGCCGAACGCGCGTCCAGCGCAAACGCCAGCGCTAGGTCCGTGTCCAGGTCGCGCTCGTGGAACTCATCGACGATGAGAGCCGACACCCCGGGCAGCTCCGGGTCGCGCTGCAGGCGGCGCAGCGCCACGCCCGGCGTCACCATCTCCACGCGCGTGCGCTCGCTGACGCGCGAATCCCCGCGCACCGAATAGCCGACCTGCCCGCCGACCTCCTCGCCGAGCAGACGCGCGATCCGGCGAGCGGCAGCCCGCGCGGCCACCCTGCGCGGCTGCGTGACGAGAACACGCCCCGCCGCCGCGTCGTGCTGGGCCAACGCCACCGCCACCGCGGGCGGCAGTAGCGTCGTCTTACCCGTGCCCGGAGGCGCCGTGATCACCGCGCAGCCACCCGGCCGCGTCGCCGCCGCGATATCGCCCAGGGCGCGCGTGACCGGCAGCTGTGGCGGGTGCGAAACGAGTTCTTCGAGGGTGGGCATGGCTCAATAATCCAAAAGAGAGTGATACTGCTGACGGGCTTTCATTGCGTGAAGCTGCCGTTTTTTCGCAGCATGTCAACGTCATACCCGGCTTCTGCCTCCGCGACCCACGCATCAATCTGTTCGTCGCTGACAGCTTCCCCGCGAATGGTCTGTTTGTTCATACACACAGGCTAATACGAAGGTGATGAGGCTGAGGAAGATGGGGCCGCAGAGTAGAATGAAAGCAGTATGACTACGGAGAACACAGCGCCGGCGCTCGCGGCGGCCACCCTCGCACACACCACGGGGCGCGTCACCATCCCCGCAGACATGGACCCGATCGTGGTCCTCGGCGTCGCAGACCAGGTTCTGCGCGCCCTCGAACGCGGCTTCCCGCACGTCCGCTTCCTCGTGACCGGGCGCGACATCTCCCTGGCAGGCACCCAGGCGGACATCGACGTGGCCGCCGGACTCCTCGAGGAACTCATCGGCATGGCCCGACGCGGCACCGCCCTGGATGCCACCGCCGTCGAACAGGCCATCGGCCTGCTCGGACGCCTCACCTCGGGCGAAGCCCCCACAGAGGAGATCCTCTCCGCGCGCGGCCGCTCGATCCGCCCCAAGACCCCCGGCCAGAAGGCCTACACGGACGCCATCGACCGCGCCACCGTCGTCTTCGGCATCGGCCCCGCGGGCACCGGCAAGACCTACCTGGCGATGGCCCAGGCCGTGCGCCGCCTCCTCTCCGGCGAGGTCCGCCGCATCGTCCTGACCCGCCCGGCCGTCGAGGCGGGGGAGAACCTCGGCTTCCTGCCCGGATCCCTCACCGACAAGATCGACCCCTACCTGCGTCCCCTCTACGACGCCCTGGGGGACATGCTCGACCCCGAAGCCCTGCCCAAGCTCATGGCCGCCGGCACGATCGAGGTCGCGCCCCTGGCCTACATGCGCGGACGCACCCTCAACGACTCCTTCATCATCCTGGACGAGGCCCAGAACACGACGGTCGGCCAGATGAAGATGTTCCTCACCCGCCTGGGTTTCGGCTCCAAGGTCGTTGTCACGGGCGACGCCTCGCAGATCGACCTGCCCGGCAGCCAGACCTCCGGCCTGTCCGTCGTCGAAAACATCCTCGGCGACATCGACGACATCGAGTTCTGCCACCTGACCAGCGCCGACGTCGTGCGCCACGAGCTGGTCGGCGCGATCATTGATGCCTACCAGCGATTCGACGACAAAAACGCGGCGCGCCGCGCACGCGCCCGCAGCCACAACACCGCACGCAGGGAGTACACGTCATGACCGAGGTCATCAACGAGACCGACTACGAGATCAACGAAGCCGAGTTTTCCGCGCTGGCCGACTACGTGCTCGACCAGATGCATGTCAGCTCCGACGCGGAAGTCAACATCATCTTCATCGAGCCCGAGCCGATGGAAGACCTGCACGTGCGCTGGCTCGACCTGCCCGGCCCGACCGACGTCATGAGCTTCCCCATGGACGAGCTGCGCCCCGGCACGGCCGACCGGCCCACGCCCCCCGGCATGCTCGGCGACATCTGCATCTGCCCGGCGATCGCCTCCCGCCAGGCCGCAGAATCCGGCCACAGCGCCGCCGAAGAAATGCTGCTCCTGGCCACGCACGGCATGCTGCACCTCCTCGGCTACGATCACGCGACCGATGCCGAGCGCGAGATCATGTTTGCCCTCCAGCGCAAGCTCCTGCTGACCTTCCTGGCCACCCGATGACCCTCACCGTGCCCCTGGAGGCAGCCCCGGCCTCGTCAATCGTCGGTGTGCCCTCCATGGCCCTCCTGATCCTGGCAGTCATCGCCCTGGCCTTCGCGTCCATCGCGCAGAGCGTCGAGCAGGCGATTCAGCGCCTGACCCTGGCCGGCGTCGAGGACCTCATCGAGGAAGAATACAGGAACGCGCGCACCCTCTACGGCCTCGTCGATCACCGTCGGCGCACCCTGCTGTCGCTGCGCGCTTTCCGTACCTTCTGGCAGGTCGTCTACGCCGTCACGGGCACCATCGTCCTGGTGGACACGCGCCTGCCATGGTGGGCGATCGCCCTCATCGCGGTGTCCGTCATCGCAGTGATCCAGCTGATTTTCGTCTCCTTCCTGCCCGCCCAGTGGGGCGCGCGCAACCCCGAAGGAATCGCGTTGGTCGGAACGGGGCTGGCTGATCGCCTCGCGCGCCTCAGCCACGTCGCAGACCCGCTGCTGACTCGCGTACGCTCTTCACGCCCCGCCCCCGAACCAACCGAAGCGCAGGCGCGCGCCGAACTGATCTCCGACCTGCGTGAAATCGTCGACGAGGTCGGCGAACCCGAAAGCTTCGAGGAAGAGGACCGCGACATGGTCCGATCCGTCCTGGACCTGGGGCACACGCTCGTGCGCGAGGTCATGGTGCCGCGCACCGACATGGTGACCATCGACGCGGACACGCCCGCGCCCTCCGCCCTGCGCCTGTTCGTGCGCTCCGGCTTCTCGCGCATCCCCGTCGTCGGCGACGACGTGGACGACATCCGAGGCATCCTGTTCTTCAAAGACCTGGTCTCCCGCTGGGAAGCCACCGGCGGCCACCTGGACCTGCGCGCCGAGCAAATGATGCGCCCCGCCGAGTACGCCGTCGAAATGAAGCCCGCGGACGACATGCTGCGCCAGATGCAGGCCGAGCGCTTCCACATGGCCATCGTCATCGACGAGTACGGCGGTGTCGCGGGCCTGGTCACGCTCGAGGACATCCTCGAGGAAGTCGTCGGCGAGCTGACTGACGAGCACGACCGCCACTCCATCGAACCCGAGGAAGTCGAGCCGGGCGTGTGGCGCGTTCCCGCGCGCTACCCGATCTCCGAGCTGGGCGAGCTCCTCGACCGCGAGATCGAAGACGAGGACGTCGACTCCGTCGGCGGCCTGCTCGCCAAGGCGATTGGGCGGGTGCCCCTGCCCGGCGCGACCGGCACCCTCGCCGGCGTCATAATGACGGCGGATGAGGCGCGTGGGCGCCGCCGCCAAGTCTCCACGATCCTCTGCCGTCTTGACCCCGACGCGCAGCTCCTGACCTCCGATCTCAACCCCGCCGACGACAAGGACAACTGACATGCGATTCCCCTCCGACGACGAACTCATGGCCGGCCCCAACGCCTTCGGCGACGCTCGCATTGAGGTCGCCCCCGATGCCGCCGACCCGGAAGCTGACGCTCGCGCGCAGATCGACGCTGGCCTCAGCGAAGAGACCGCGGACGAGGCCGGGGCGCAGCCCGGCGACGACGAGGACTGTGAAGACTCCGAGGAAGACGAGGACGACGACGAGTACGAGGACCTCGAGGGCCTGGAGGACGAGGAGGACGCCGACCTCGATGCCTTCGAGGCGATGACCTCGCTGGCTTCCCTGCGCGAGGACGCGGCCGCGACCATCGAGATGCCGGACTTCCCGGAGGACTTTCGCGCCGGCTTCGTTTCGATCGTCGGGCGTCCCAACGTCGGTAAGTCGACCCTGACGAACGCGCTGGTCGGATGCAAGATCGCGATCACCTCGGGCCGTCCCGAGACGACACGTCATAACATTCGCGGCATCGTGCACGGGGACATCTACCAGCTGGTGCTCGTGGACACCCCCGGATACCACCGCCCGCGCACGCTGCTGGGCAAGCGCCTCAACGACATGGTGCGCGAGGCACTCTCCGAGGTTGACGTCGTGCTCTTCTGCCTGCCCGCCGACCAGCGCATCGGCCCCGGCGACCAGTTCATCGCACGCGAGCTGCGCGGCATCAAGCGCCCGATCATCGCCGTTGCGACCAAGTGCGACGCCGTGCCGCGAGACCGCGTCATGAAGCACCTGTTGTCCATTGAAAAGCTGGGGGAGTGGGCCGCCATCGTGCCTGTCTCCTCCGTGGAGGGCAAGGGCATCGACCACCTGCGCGAGGTGCTCGCGCAGACTGTGCCGCTGTCGCCGCCGCTGTACCCGTCAGGTGACGTCACCGACGAGTCCCGCGACACCCTGATTGCCGAGTTCATCCGCGAGGCTGCCCTGGAGGGCGTGCGCGACGAGCTGCCGCACTCCCTGGCCGTCCAGGTCGAGGAGATCATCGAGAGGCCGCGCCGCGAGGGTGACGACCGCCCGCCCATGCTCGACATTCACGTGAACGTCTACGTCGAGCGCGACTCCCAGAAGGCCATCATCATCGGCCGCAAGGGCTCGCGCCTCAAGCAGATCGGCACCCAGGCCCGCGCGCACATCGAGGAGCTGCTGGGATGCCGCGTGTACCTCGACCTGCACGTGCGCACCGCGAAGGACTGGCAGTCCGACCCGAAGATGCTGGGGCGCCTTGGCTTCTGACATGCCCAGCGTCATCCGCGTGCGCGGCGCCCGCGTCCACAACCTGAAAAACGTGGACGTCGACGTTCCTCTGAACGCGTTCGTCGCAGTCGCGGGCGTGTCCGGGTCGGGCAAATCCTCCCTGGCCCTGGGCACGCTCTACGCGGAGGGATCGCGGCGTTACCTGGAGTCCCTGGCGACCTACACGCGTCGGCGCATCTCCCAGGCTGCCAAGGCCTCGGTCGACGAGGTTGCGCACGTGCCCGCCGCGCTCGCGCTGCGCCAACGCCCGGGCGTGCCCGACGTGCGCTCCACCTTCGGCACGGCGACGGAGCTTCTCAACTACCTGCGCCTGCTGTTCTCGCGCGTTGGCTCCTACCTGTGTCCGAACGGGCACCGCGTCCCGCCCTCGCGCAACGTGGCCCTAGAAGTGCCTCTCACGTGCCCGCAGTGTGCGGACTCCTTCTACGGTCTCGGTGCGGAGGAGATGGCATTTAACTCGGGCGGCGCGTGCCCGGTGTGTGAGGGGACGGGCGTCCAGCGCGTCGTCAACCGAGCGTCCCTCGTGCCCGATGAATCCCTCACTATTGACGAGGGCGCGGTTTCCCCGTGGGGGTCCCTCATGTGGAAGCTCATGAAGGACGTCGCCCGCGAAATGGGCGTGCGTACTTTCGTGCCCTTCCGGGACCTGAGCGATGCGGAGAAGACGATCGTCTACGAGGGACCCGCCGAGAAACGTCACATCGTCGTCGCCACCAAGACCGGTGGCGCGGAGCTGGACTTCACCTACTTCAACGCGGTCGCCACGGTCGAAAACGCCCTGTCGAAGGCGAAGGATGAGAAGGCCCTCGCTCGCGTCGACAAGTACCTCATCACCCGAACGTGCCCGGCCTGTGACGGCACGCGCCTGGGGGTGCGGGTGCGCTCGACGCTCATCGATGGCATCGATCTGGGTGAGGCTTCGCGCCTGAGTCTGACGGAAGTGCGCGAGTGGGTGCGCCGCGTCCCCGGCCTCGTCCCGGAGGAAGTAGCCCCCATGGCCCGCGTCATCGTCGACGAGATGACCGAGCCGATGGAGCGCCTCGTCGAGCTCGGCCTGTCCTATCTCTCCCTCGACCGCGCGTCCTCGACGCTGTCCAACGGCGAGCGCCAGCGCGTGCAGCTCGCGCGCGCCGTACGCAACCGGACGACCGGGGTCCTCTACGTCCTCGACGAGCCGACCATCGGCCTGCACCCCACCAACGTTGATGGTGTCCTAGCGATCATTCGCGAGCTTGTTGCCGACGGAAACTCCGTTGTCGTCGTCGACCACGACACGCGGGTTTTGGGGGCTGCCGACCACCTCATTGAGATAGGCCCGGGAGCTGGCGCAGACGGCGGTCGTGTGATCTTCCAGGGGTCGATTGACGAGGTCATGGATGCATCCGCTTCTCGCATCGGCCCGTACATGGCGGGGCTGAGTCGCGTTGAGCGGGCGGCAGAGGAGCCGGGGCGGGGAGCGGATGTCGACGGGCGCGGCGCGATTCACCTGGAGACTTCGCAGATACACACAGTGCGCCCCTTGAGCGTGGACATTCCCATTGGATCGCTGACGGCCGTCACGGGCGTGAGCGGGTCGGGCAAGACGACGCTCGTGCTTGAGTCGCTGATTCCCGCACTGCGTGCGCGCCTGGCGGGCGACTCCCTGCCTGCGCACGTGCGCGCCGTCGACGATGCCGGGATCTCCCGCGTCAACCTGATCGACGCGACACCCATCGGCGTGAATGTGCGCTCGACCGTGGCGACGTACTCTGGCGTCCTGGATGAGCTGCGCCGGGCGTTCGCTCGCACGGAGGAAGCGCAGGCGGCCGGGCTGAAACCCGGCGCGTTCTCCTATAACACGGGCTCGCTGCGGTGTCCGACCTGCGATGGGACGGGGCAGATCACCCTGGACGTGCAGTTCCTGCCGGACGTGGACATCGAGTGCACCGAGTGCCGGGGGAGCCGCTACGGCGCGCAGGCCGATTCGATTCGGCGTGATGGCCTCTCGTTACCCGATATTTTGGCGATGAGCGTCGACGAGGCCCGGGTTGCCGTGCGCGGTCTCAAGAAAGCAGGTGCGCTCCTCGAGACCCTCTCCGGCCTCGGCCTAGGGTATCTGACGCTCGGCGAGGCGACGCCCGCTCTCTCCGGTGGCGAGGCGCAAAGACTCAAGCTTGCCTCGGAGATGGGCAGGCGCCAGGACGGCACGCTCTTCGTCTTCGACGAGCCGACCATCGGCCTGCACCCCGACGACGTGCAGGTCCTCATCGATGTGCTCCAGCGCCTCATTGAGCGGGGAGCGACGGTCCTCGTCATCGAGCACGACCTGGACCTGATCCGCTGCGCTGACTGGGTCATCGACATGGGCCCAGGCGGCGGCATCGAGGGTGGTTGTATCGTCGCACAGGGCACCCCGAGCGAAATCGCGACCAACGAGGCCTCGTTGACGGGGCGCTACCTGCGTTGACAGGTCATCACCGGTTGGGTGGTCGTGTCCGCCCTATCGTGCGCATGTTAACCCGATAGGTGGCAGCGTGGACGGCGTGCCCAAAGGGCAGTCCACTTCGTTGAAATCCGGCCGATATGGGGTGTTTGGGGCGAGGTGGACTACGGTTTGGGCGCGGTGGCTCGCGATGTGGTGGTGTAGGCGGGGCTCGCGGTGGTGCAGCATCAACAGGGCACAACAAAGCTGCCAGCACCCGCCCGGTTCTCGCCTGGCGTCCTGTGCCGGGTTGCCTGTGGGCGGGAAGTGACTCGGTTTGCCTGTGCCGCGTTTATTCTTGTGTCTTGGGGTGCTACACCCGATCCGTAGGCAATGCACCTCTTCTGATCGGGTGTGGTGTCCCTGATCGGGTGCATGGTCCCGTAACGGGTGCAGCGCCCCCGCTCGGGCGTTGCTTCTGGTGGTGATGCGGCTGCCCGGGTTGTGGGAGCCTTCGGATCTTGAGTTGTTTTCTGCTTGAGGTTCTTTGTGGCCTCGTGTTGTGGTTCCTCAACAATGTCGCATGCAATTCCCGTGCGAACATTTCAAACATTGAAATCGCATCGTTGGAATTGCAACGTTTTGGGGTGGTATAGAAAGTTTGGGCATCCGAATTGCATGCGATTTATGGCTTATAAAGCGCGTACGGCGTCCTCCTGTGTGCGCTCGTCGGCCCACGATACTCGCCATAATCCCCGGGACAGAACAGCTCGCGAAGGAGGCATAACGTGGTGCCCGGCTGCCGTGAGGCAGCCGGGCACTCCTGCGTCGTGATCAGATCACTTGACGATGACGACTCGCAGGAAGCGGGGGCCGTGCACGCCGTTGACGCGGACCAGCTCGATGTCGGAGGTCGCCGAACCGCCGGCGAGCCAGGTCATCGGACGGGTCGGGTTCTTGCCGAGAATATCGACGGCCTGGGGCACCGTGGGAACGATGTCGGAGGCACGCAGGACGACAACGTGCGTGTCAGGCACCAGCGTGATCGCGCGGCGACCCTGGTCGGGCTCGCCGTCGAGGACGATGGTGCCGGAGATAGAGATCGCGACGCGGCAACGCGTGACGACGGCGTCGATCTCGTCCAGCTCCAGCGTCGGGATCGCCTGCTCGCGAGAATCCTCGCGGACCGTGCGGCCGTCGCGGGCGGCGGCCTCCTTGAAGGCGTCGTCCAGGCCGGTGGGGACCACGATGGAGGTGGCCTTCTGGTCGGCCAGGAAGGTCGAGATCGCGTCGGCGACCTCGGACTCCTTGGAGACCACGACGACCTTGGCCGAGTAGTCCTCGAGCTTCTCGATCATTTCGTCAATGACGGCCTGCGAACCGGGCGCGTGCTCGGTGGAGCGGATGTAGTCGCGGGGGATCGGGCGCACCGGACGGCCCTGCTGGGAACGAGAGATGGCGTCGCGTGCTCGCGCGAGGATCGCGGTCTTTGCGTCCATGGTGGTGCTCATGTCACGCCTCCTTCGGGGTCGTGTTGGTGGTCATGCCGTGCTCGGAAGCGAGCGGGAGGCCCTTCGCGGGAGCGTCGGTGCGCGGCGCGTTGGCGTCGGAATCCTTGTGTGTGCGCTTCCACCACTCGCGGAAGGTTTCCTTCGGGGCGACCGGCAGGTCGCGTGCACGCGTCCACAGTGAGGCCGGGAACGGCAGCGCGCCGATGGAGCCCTTCTTGGCGAACAGGCGGGTGGCCTTCGTGGCTATTCCGGCGGCCTTCCACAGCTTCGCGTTCGTCATCATCGGGGTGTTCGCGCCCATCGCGAGATCCCACACGTCCGGCACGAGGTTGCGCTTGACGTCAACAATGCGCGCACGCATGTGGATGAGGATCGTCGGGATGTCGATCTTGACGGGGCAGACCTCGCCGCACGCGCCACACAGGGAGGACGCGAAGGGCAGGGTGTGCACCGGATCGTGCTCGTCGAGGCCCTGGGTGAGCTGCGGAGTGAGGATCGCTCCGATGGGGCCCGGGTAGACGGAGCCGTAGGCGTGGCCGGAGGTGTGCTGGTAGACCGGGCAGATGTTCATGCACGAGCCGCAGCGGATGCAGGCGAGGGCCTGGCGGCCGATCGGGTCGGTGAGGACCTTGGTGCGGCCGTTATCCATAAGGATCAGGTGGAATTCCTGGGGGCCGTCGCCGGGGGTGACGCCCGTCCACATGGAGGTGTAGGGGTTCATGCGCTCGCCGGTGGCGGAGCGGGGAAGCAGCTGGGAGAAGATCTCCACGTCCTGGAAGCGGGGGACCAGCTTCTCGATGCCCATCAGGGTGATGAGCGTGTCGGGCAGGGTCAGGCACATGCGGCCGTTGCCCTCGGACTCGAAGATGGAGACGGTGCCGGTTTCCGCGATGCCCATGTTGGTGCCGGAGACGGCGACCTTGGCGTGCAGGAACTTCTTACGCAGGTGGGCGCGGGCGGCGGCCGTCAGCTCGGTCGGGTCGTCGGAGAGGTCGCGGGGCGCGTCCTCCATGCGATCCAGGAAGATGCCGCGGACCTCGGAGCGGTTGCGGTGGATCGCGGGGACCACGATGTGGCTGGGCATGTCGTCGGCCAGCTGGACGATCATCTCGGCGAGGTCGGTCTCGCGAGCGTGAATGCCCTGTTCCTTCAGGTACTCGTTGAGGTTCGTCTCCTGGGTGGCCATGGACTTGACCTTGACGATCTCGTCGACGCCCTTGGACTTGATGATGTCCGCGATGATGCGGTTGGCCTCGTGCTTGTCGCGCGCCCAGTGGACGATGCCGCCGCGGGCGGTCACGTTGCGCTCGAACTCTTCGAGGAGCTCGGGCATACGGGACTCGACCTCGAACTTGACGGCCTCCGCTGCGTTACGCAGGTCCTCCCAGTCGGGCATTTCCGCGACGCGCTGTCCGCGCTTGGTGCGGATCGTGCGGGTGGCGTGGCCCAGGTTGCGGCGCATCTGGGTGTTGGCCAGCGTCTTGTGGGCGCCCTCCGGGAAGGTGGGGCCCCAGCGGAGGGTGTCCTCGGGGATGGTGACGGTGGTGCGCCAGCCGCCGGTGTGTGACTCGGGGGCGGAGGGCATTCCGATGAACGTTGCGGTCATGTCAGATCACCTGTGCGCTTTCGGGTGCGAAGGAGATGTTGCCCTCGAAGGGCTGGTCCTTGGTGGATGCCAGGATTTCGGCGAGGTGCATGGGACGGATGCCGGAGTTGAGGCGGGAGAGGCCGCCGCCGACGTGCATGAGGCAGGAGTAGTCGCCCATGACGAGGACTTCGGCGCGCGTGGACATGACGTTGGTGACCTTGTCCGCGAGCATGGAGGTGGAGGTCTCGGAGTTCTTCATGGCGAAGGTGCCACCGAAACCGCAGCAGACCTCGGCGTCGGGCAGGTCGACGAGGGTCAGGCCCTCGACGGCGCGCAGGAGGCGGTAGGGGCGGTCGCCGACCTTGGCGATACGCAGCGAGTGGCAGGTCGGGTGGTAGGTGACCGTGTGGGGGAAGTAGGCGCCCACGTCCTCGAGGCCCAGAACGTCAGTGATGAGCTCGGTGAGGTCGTAGGTGTGCTCAGCGATGCGCTGGGACTGCTTCGCGAGCTCCTTGTCGCCCACGTGCTCGGCGACGACCTTCTGCTCGTGGCGCGCTGCACCGGTGCAGGAGCCGGAGGGGACGACGATGGCGTCCCACTGGCCGTCGAGCACGGGCTCGAAGGTCTTGACGTGGTTGCGGGTAATCTTCGCGGCGTCTTCGAAGTAGCCGGTGTTGGCGTGCATCTGGCCGCAGCAGACCTGGTCTTCGGGGAAGACAACCTCGTGGCCGAGGCGTTCAAGCAGGGTCACTGTGGCCTGGGCAGCCTGGGGGAACATGACGTCTGCCAGGCAGGTGGAAAAGAGAGCGATGCGCACTGGGAGATCCTTCCTCGTGGGTGCTGTCCAACTCAGGTTATGACTGGGTCCGAGGTCCCAGCGGCCGTTTGTGTCCAGACGATGTGGATGAGGTCGATTTTCCCGCTATTTCGCGCGGAAAAATCTCTGCTGCTAATCAATGAAAATTGGCCTCTCATTTGGCGTTTTAGGACCTTCGGGGCGCGACTTAGCTCAGGGTGAGTTTTCGTTTTTCAGTTTTGCGATGATTCTGTGTGTGCAAGAGGTCGCCCCGGCCTCGAAAATGGACGAGGCCGGGGCGCAGTCGAGAGGGCAACGTACAGGGGGCGTAGCTGTACGGCAGACACGCTGAGATAAGCAGTGCGCTCAGCAGGAATGGTGCAACAAGCCTGATGGGACGTTTCATGAGTCACCTCGAAGTGTCGGTCGCGGATATGCAACGCGGGGTCTGTGGAGGTGCGGCTCTCAGCTGCCGCGGTGACCGAGGGCGGTGATGACCATCAAATGGCAGTCCTGTGACACTGCGAGGCCCTGGATGATCATCGGATCAATTGTTGGTGGCACTCCGGGTGACGATAAAGGAACCCGGAGGGAGTCGTTCGCGTGCTGAAGATCGATATTGGTGAAGCTGCAGTCCTGAGGAACATACTTGTACAGGTCCGGGTAGATGCCGGGCAGCAGGGTTTTGTAGTTGTTGGGCTTCTCAAGGAGCATTGTGATTGCATCATCGGAAATGTTCGCGACACCGGTCATCCAAAATTCGGGTTCGATGTCGGGCATGAAAGGGACTTGGCGCGAGTATGCAAGGGTGAGGTGCCCATTCGTGGCCGCTAGCGCTGGCCACCGGTTGTTCAGATCGTCAGTCTGCTCTTGGATCTCCGGTGTTTTCTTATAGGTGTAGGGAAATTCAAGGAATCGAGAGTCTATCTGCGATGCGCGAGGTCCTGTGTCTCGTCCGGAAGAACGCCCGGAG
>ERZ1699231.343-NODE-343-length-12522-cov-2.554498_pt1 | contig 12522 bp, 7 predicted proteins | sample MGYA00581551_ERZ1699231 | MGnify/ENA primary metagenome ERZ1699231 (study PRJEB42319, sample SAMD00040326) | human oral metagenome | material: saliva | host: Homo sapiens | study: EMG produced TPA metagenomics assembly of PRJDB4115 data set (Metgenomic analysis of... | reverse complement strand
GCCCGAATGAGAGAATATGCTGATGACAGTGATTTAAGTCGTTCAGTATTGCAGGAGTATGGCCAAGTCTTAATTAACCATGATGCCGTGCAAGGGCTACAAAAGGTACAATAAGAATAAAGAAGCAGAGAATGACTGATCTCTGCTTTTTAATTTTCTCATATATTTTAGATATAATTAGAGCTAAAAAGTCCTTAAGAATTAAGGTGAAATGAGATAAAAATTGTCGTCAAAATACGCAGACATTATAGGCTTTAGAAAGTTATCTTATTTGCATCACATATCTTGCTATAATGCTGAAAAAACGGTATGATAGAGTGATGTAAGTGAGGTGAACTATGGACCAAGTAAGGATACAAAGAGAGGTAGAGGAAATCCTTGAGGATGTACTAGCTAAAGCTTGTCTTCATGAAGGATCTATCTTCGTTTTAGGGCTTTCTTCTAGTGAAGTGATAGGAGGACATATTGGAAAAGCCTCCAGTCAAGAAATTGGGGAACTAATTGTCGAAAAGATTTTAAACATCCTATCATCTAAAGGGATCCATCTAGCAGTTCAGGGATGTGAACATGTCAACCGGGCCTTGGTAGTAGAACGAGAGGTTGCTATCAAAAACAATCTCGAGATTGTTAGTGTCCTACCGACTTTGCATGCTGGAGGTTCTGGTCAATTGGCGGCCTTTCGCTATATGAAAGACCCAGTTGAGGTCGAATTTATCAAAGCTGATGCAGGCCTTGATATTGGAGATACGGCTATTGGGATGCATATCAAGCATGTTCAAGTACCTATACGTCCAGTTTTAAAATCAATCGGCCATGCACATGTAACTGCCCTCGCTAGTCGTCCAAAACTGATTGGAGGGGCGCGTGCTCAATACCCACAAGATGCTATTAGGAAATCGTAAAATGGAAAAGAAACAAGTTGAAAAGGTTATAAAATATTCTATTAGAAAGTTCTCTGTTGGAGTCGGTTCTGCTGTCATCGGGGCCTTGCTTTTTGGTGCTAATAACCTCTTGCTTGATCAAGTAGCAGCTAATGAAGTTTGTGAGCCAAATCAGGTACACTATCGCTATTTGGCAGAGCAAGAGCTGACAGAAGCTGAAAAAGCCCTTATTCATAGAGAGCTTCCGTCGAATTTAGAACAAGATGATATTGTTTATCTTGTTTATAGAAAAAAAGAAGTTGGAAGCCAGCAGTTACCAAATACTGGAAGTAAAGAATTAGCGCTAGCGGGGCTCGGTTTTGCAACGGCTTCTTTAGCGGTCCTCTTAATATCTAAGAAACATCGCAATAAGGTAGTTGGAATCCTACTGATTGGTGCCCTTGGAGGTAGTTACTTTATTCCTCTTACTGCTAAGGCTTTTGAAAATCAGGTCCTACAATCTTATAATCAGACACTCTCTTCATGTAGTAAAGAAGATTTAGCGAATGGAGTTATTCAAATTGATGGATATGACTATATTGGTTACTTCAAAGAAGCTGATTTTAAAATTTCTATGCCTGAAAATAACCAAGACAACAACTTGGTTACAGATAAAGTGACAAAAGAAGCTCGTGAAGGCGAATCATTTGTTCAACCAGAGCTTCCAACCTACAGCGAAGAGACTACAACTACAGCAACACAGGGAGAAACTCAAGGAAGTGAATCTCTCGTTCAACCAGAACCTCCTGTTCATACAAGTGAAGAAACAACTGAGGACACCAAAGAAGAAGCTCCTATTGGTGAGTCTCCTGTCAAACCAGAGTCTCCAGCCCAACCAGAGAATAGTACAGCCAAGGGTACTCAAGAAGAAGGTCATGTAGGAGAATCTCCAATCCAACCTGAACTCCCAGCCTATACAGGAGAAGTAACAGCCAAGGGTACTCAAGAAGAAGGTCATGTAGGCGAATCTCCAATCCAACCTGAACTCCCAGCCTATACAGGAAAAGTAACAGCCAAGGGTACTCAAGAAGAAGGTCATGTAGGTGAATCTCTAATCCAACCTGAACTCCCAGCCTATACAGATGAAGTAACAGCTAAAGGGACTCAGGAAGAAGGACACGAAGGTGAACCTCTCATTCAACCGAGCTTGCCAGAATACAATCTAACAGAATCAACTGTGACAGAAACAGAAACTGTTACAATTCCATATTCTACAGAATACCTATCGGATTCTAATCGCTATACAGACGAAGAAAGTGTTGTTCAAAAGGGTGAAGTTGGTAGTCAACTCATACATCGTGTCTATAAAACTGTAGATGGGGAGAAAGTTGGCGAAGCTATCACCACTAGTACGGAAGTTGTTAAAGCTCCTGTAGCTGAAAAAATCAGTCGCGGAACCAAACCAATTGAAGGCCAAACCGAAGAAGTTTCTGTTGAAGAAGTTCCTTTTAAAACGATAATGGAACAAGATTCTAGTCTACTCAAGGGAACTGAAACAGTTGCTCAGGTAGGTAAGAATGGTAAGAAGAAAATTACCAAAGTCTACAAGACTATCAAGGGTGTGAAAACTGCAGATGCACCTACTGTTTCAGAAGAAGTTCTTGAACAGGCACAAGACCACATTATCAAAAAAGGTACTAAGGAATTAGAAAAACCTACTCTAACATTAACTAAAGTTGATACAGAAGAATTGAATCGAAGTGCAAAAGCAACTTATAGCCTTAAAAAACCAGATGGAGTGACTATCAAGTCTATTCAAGCAGTGTTGAAAAAAGGCGATCAAGTTATTAAGACATTTGCTATTTCAGAGTCTAATCTTGCGACAGCTTTAGCTGATCTAGATTATTACAAGGATTATACACTTGCAACGACCATGGTGTATGATCGTGGTAATGGTGACGAAGAAGAAATTCTTAAGGAAGAACCACTGAGAATCGACCTTAAAAAAGTTGAAGTCAAAAATATTAAGGAAACAAGCTTAATCAGTGTGGATGACCAAGGTAATGAGACCGATAGTAGTCTCTTGTCCGAGAAACCATCGAATGTTAAGCCTTACTACTTAAAAGTTACGACTTACGATAACAAGGTTACGAAACTAGCTGTTGATAAAATCGAAGAAGTTACTGTAGATGGAAATAAACTATACAAAGTAACTGCTAAGGCACCTGATTTGATTCAACGTACTGCAGAAAATCGTTTCACTGAAGAGTATGTACACTATTTACCTAAGCCAAAAGCTCACGAAGGTGATGTTTACTACGACTTTAATGAACTTGTAAAAGCTATGCAAGCCAATCCTACTGGTACATTTAAACTTGGTAGCAATATGAATGCTAATAATGTACCAGCTGCTGGCAAATCTTATGTAACCAATGCCTTTAAAGGTTCATTGGGAAGTACTGATGGTAATAAATTTGCTATTCATAATATCACTAGACCATTATTTGGAAACATTGAAGGTGGTTCTGTTAAGGATCTCTTACTAGAAAATGTCAATATTGATATGCCTGGAGTTGATCGAGTAGCTCCAATTGCTAATGTCATCAAAAATAATGCAACTATTGAAAACGTCAAAGTAACTGGAAATGTTGTCGGTAACAATGATGTAGCTGGTATTATCAATAAAATTGATGGTAGTGGAAAAGTAAGTAATGTCGCTTTTATAGGTAAACTTCACGCTGCTGGCAATAGAGGAGGCTATTTAGCTGGTATTCTTGGTGAAAACTGGAAGGGTGTTGTTGAGAAAGCATACGTTGATGCTGAAATTACTGGTAATAAAGCAAAAGCTGCAGGACTAGTCTATTCATCTCAAAATGGTGCTAATAACTACACTGTCGGTACAGAAGGGGTCCTAAGAAATTCAGTTGCTAAAGGTTCTATCGAACTGAAAGAAGCTGTTCAGTCTGGTGGATTGCTGGGTACTAACTGGGCCTTAGGTACTATTGAAGACAACATCACTATGATGAAAGTCAAAACAGGTGAGGTGGTGTTTGGTCACTCAGATATTGATGCTGACGACTACTTCACTTATTCAAGAACCAAACGTAATTATAGTGTTGATGGTGTGAGTGAAGGGAAGAAATCCTTTAACAACTCCCGTAAAATTCCAAGTATCTCACTGGCAGAAGCCGAGAAAAAAATTGAAGCAATGGGAATCACTGCTGATAAATTTACCAGCAACAAACCTATTGAAGACAAGCTTAATAACAGTCTAAACAAAGACGATCAGTACAAAGCAATTGATAGTTATGATGCGACTCGTGAGCTAGCTTACCGTAATATTGCAAAACTTCAACCTTTCTATAATAAAGAGTGGATTGTAGACCAAGGTAATAAATTAGCTGCAGGAAGTCCTCTCTTGACTAAAGAAGTATTGTCTGTAACTGCTATGAAAGGCAATACCTTTGTGACGGAATTAGCTGATGCTGATCATATTATGATCCACTATGCAGATAAGACAAAAGATATCTTTACCATTTCACCTAAAGATTCAAAAGTGAAACAAGTGAAAGAGTACGGTATTGCAGAACTTGGTGAAGTTGTTTATACTCCGAATATGGTTGACAAGGACCGTAGTGATCTCATCAATGCTATTGTTGAAAAATTGAGTCCTGTGGAATTACAATCTGACCCAATCTACACGCACCTTGGTAGAACTGGTCCAAACAAAGTTAATGCTATTAAGAACCTTTATCTTGAAGAAACCTTCAAAGAAGTTAAGGATAATCTTACTAAATTTGTGAAACAGTTGGTTGAAAATGAGGATCATCAATTAAACACAGATGAAGCTGCTAAACGTGCCTTGATCAAGAAAATTGATGATAACAAGGCAGCGGTTCTCCTTGGACTATCTTACCTTAACCGTTATTACGGAGTGAAGTTTGATGATTTCAATATCAAGCAACTCATGTTGTTCAAGCCAGACTTCTATGGTAAGAATGTAAGTGTATTAGACCGTTTGATTGAAATTGGTTCAAAAGAAGATTATGTCAAAGGAACTCGTACACACGATGCCTTCCGTGAAGTAGTTGCTAAAAATACTCTTTCTGGCAACCTAAATGACTTCCTGAAATATAACATGGAACTCTTCACAAAAGATACAGACTTGAATGATTGGTTTATAAAAGCAACTAAAGATAATGTCTATATCGTGGAACCAAAAACAACAAATCCTGATTTTGCTGATAAGAAACATAGAGCTTACGAAGGCTTAAATAACGATATGCATGGCAAGATGATTTTACCACTCTTGAACTTAAAAGATGCCCATATGTTCTTGATTTCAACATATAATACCATGGCCTACAGTTCATTTGAAAAATATGGTAAGAACACTGAAGCAGAGCGTAATGCCTTCAAAGCTGAAATTGATAAGGTTGCTAAAGGACAACAGAATTACCTAGATTTCTGGTCACGTCTATCTCTAGATAAAGTACGTAATCAGCTCTTGAAGAGCAATAATATGGTTCCAACACCTGTACTGGACAACCAGAATTATAAAGGCATTAGTACTGACCGTTATGGCCATACAAACAGTGGTAAAGATGTGGCGCCTATCCGTGAATTGTATGGACCTACAGACCGTTACCATGCGACTGATTGGCGTATGGGAGCTGTTGCTCGCGTTTATGCGAATCCATATAAGGATGATTCTGTCTTCTTTATGGTGACGGACATGATTAGTGATTTTGGGGTATCTGCCTTTACTCACGAAACGACTCACGTAAATGACCGAATGGTTTACCTAGGTGGCTCAAGACACCGTGAAGGAACAGATCTTGAAGCATTTGCTCAAGGAATGTTACAAACTCCGTCAGTATCAAATCCAAATGGTGAGTACAAAGCCCTAGGTCTCAACATGGCTTATGAACGTCCAAACGATGGAAATCAATGGTATAACACTAATCCAAATGACCTTAAATCACGTGACGAAATTGATCGTTACATGAAGGGCTATAATGACACTCTCATGCTTCTAGATTATCTTGAAGGAGAAGCTGTCCTCAATAAAGCAAATCAAGATTTAAACAATGCTTGGTTCAAGAAAGTAGACAAACAGTACCGCGGAAACAATACAAAGAATCAATTCGATAAGGTTCGACCTTTAAGTGATGAGGAAAAGGCTATTCCTTTACGCACAGTGGATGACTTAATTACGAACAACTTCATGACCAACCGTGGTCCAGGTAATAGAGTTTATAATCCATCTGACTTTGATTCTGCTTATGTGAATGTTCCAATGATGACTGGTATCTATGGTGGAAATACCAGTGAAGGTGCTCCTGGAGCTATGTCATTCAAACATAATACTTTTAGAATCTGGGGTTACTATGGCTACGAAAAAGGCTTCCTAAACTATGCTTCTAACATGCTAAAAGCTGAATCTAAAAAAGCTGGTAAAGATACTCTAGGTGATGACTTCATCATTAACAAGATTTCTGAAGGAAAATTCAACAATCTTGAAGATTGGAAGAAAGCTTACTTTGAAGAAGTAGTGAATAACGCTAAAAAAGGAATTCAATCTATTGAAATCGATGGTAAAACATACTATAGTTATGAAGACTTGAAACGTGCATTTGCTGAAGCAGTTGATAAAGATAAGACCACTCTAAGTAACGGATCTGTCAAATTTGATAACACCGTATCACTTAAAGAAAAACTCTTTAAGAAACTTCTTCAACAAACAGATAGCTTTAAAACTTCTATCTTTAAATAATCAATTGACTCCCACCTGCTAAGCAGGTGGGAGTTTTTTGTAATCAAGAAGCATCATTAATTTCCAAACAGATTTCAAGTATTTTTAGGATAATAGGTATATAATGGAGCTATAATACAATATCTATATTCATATGATGAGCGAGAAAGGTGATGAAAATGAAAAAATGGCAAGCAACTGTATTGGTCTGCGCTAGTCTGGTCTGTCTATCGGCTTGTAACAATCAGATGGAGAATCAAGCTGATAAGCAAAATGGAGACAAAAATGCACAAGCTAGTTCTCAAATTGCAAAACAAGGAGAAGCAGTTACAGACTTTTCACTGACGGGAGTTGATGGGAAAACCTATCGCCTATCAGATTATAAAGGCAAAAAGGTCTATCTCAAATTTTGGGCATCTTGGTGCTCTATTTGTCTAGCCAGCCTCCCTGATACCGATGAGCTGGCTAAAGAAGAAAGCGATGACTATGTTGTTTTGACAGTCGTTTCTCCTGGTCAAAAAGGCGAGCAAGCAGAAGAAGCCTTCCAAAAATGGTATCAAGGATTGGACTATAAAAATCTCCCTGTCCTTTTAGACCCTTCGGGAAAACTCTTAGCAAGTTACGGAGTCCGTTCTTATCCGACTCAGGCTTTTATCGATAAAGAAGGCAAACTAGTCAAGACTCAACCAGGCTTTATGGACAAGGAAACTATTTTAGAGAATTTAAAGACTATGAATTAGAGGCTTATTATGAATGATAAATTAAAAACAATACTCTTAATTGGAGTGATCATTTGCATCATCATCGGACTTTTATTTCTTTTGGAAAAAAAGGAGCGCAAGCTACACAGATACCACTCAAATTGAGAAGGCAGCAGTTAGTCAAGGGCAAAAAGTCACGAAAAAAACTCAACCAAGTAAAGATGCTGACCTACATGATATCTATCTAGCTGGAGGTTGCTTCTGGGGAGTCGAAGAGTATTTTTCACGAGTAGCGGGTGTGACAGATGCTGTTTCTGGCTATGCGAATGGTAGAGGAGAAACAACCCAGTATGAATTGATTGGCCAAACCGGGCATGCTGAGACTGTTCATGTGACCTATGATGCCAATCAAATCTCTTTAAAAGAAATCTTGCTTCATTATTTCCGTATTATCAATCCAACCAGTAAGAATAAGCAGGGAAATGATGTGGGAACCCAGTATCGAACCGGTGTCTATTATACAGATGAGAAAGATTTAGAAGTCATCAATCAAGTTTTTGATCAAGTTGCTAAGAAGTACGACGAACCTATAGCGGTTGAAAAAGAAGCCTTAAGAAATTTTATCGTGGCTGAGGACTACCACCAAGACTATCTCCAGAAAAATCCTAATGGATATTGCCATATCAATGTCAATCAAGCAGCCTATCCTGTCATTGATTCTAGTAAATATCCAAAACCGAGTGACGATGAATTGAAAAAACTCCTGTCTCCTGAGGAGTATGCTGTGACTCAAAATAGTCAAACAGAACGTGCTTTTTCAAATCGTTACTGGGATAAGTTTGAAGCAGGAATTTATGTGGATGTGGCAACTGGAGAACCTCTCTTTTCTTCGAAAGATAAATTTGAATCGGGCTGTGGTTGGCCAAGCTTTACCCAGCCTATTAGTCCAGATGTTGCGACCTACAAGGAAGACAAGTCTTATAATATGGTCAGAACAGAAGTCAGAAGTAGAACAGGGGATTCTCACCTAGGACATGTCTTTACAGATGGACCTCAGGACAAGGGAGGTCTACGCTATTGTATCAATAGTCTATCCATCCGTTTTATTCCTAAGGATCAAATGGAAGAAAAGGGTTATGGTTATTTGTTGGATTATGTTGAGTAAGTTTTCTCAACCATATTAGTTAAAAAGCCAGGTTTCCTGTTTGGGGTCTGGCTTTTATGGTATACTTAGGATATGCATAGAAAAACAGTGATTGATTTTAGGGCTTTGGGTGAGCGATACACCTTTACTAAGCCTATCAAAGAGTTAAAAACGAGAGATTTAGCAGAAGTAGCAGACTTGCTAGCACAGGTGGAAAGCTACCAAGAGAATGGCTATTATGTAGTTGGTTATGTCAGCTACGAGGCTGCACCTGCTTTTGAGAAGAAGTTAGCGGTTCACGAGGGTCCCTTGTTAGGAGAGTATTTGCTTTACTTCACTGTTCATAACAGTGTTGAAATATCCAGCATTCCTATAGCTTATGAGGAGGTGGATTTGCCATCAAACTGGCAGGAACTAACATCTGCTGAGGACTATGAAAAGGCAATTGCCCAAATTCACCATCATTTAAGACAAGGGGATACCTATCAGGTCAATTATACTGTCCAACTCAAGCAGGAGTTGTCTGCCAATCCTTTTGCTATCTATAATCGTATGGTGGTGGAGCAGGAAGCGGGATATAATGCTTACGTAGAGCATGATGATATGGCAGTGATTTCCATGAGTCCAGAACTCTTTTTTGAGCAAAATGGTCGTGAGTTGACCACTCGTCCTATGAAGGGGACGACTAAACGGGGTCTGACAGACGATGAAGACTTGGAAGAGGCAGCTTGGTTGAAGCAGGATCCCAAAAATCGTTCAGAAAACATGATGATAGTGGACCTCTTGCGCAATGACATGAATCGTATTTCTGAGGTTGGTAGTGAGCATGTGGAGCGTTTATGCCAAGTGGAGCAGTATTCTACAGTTTGGCAGATGACTTCGACTATCAAGAGTCAGTTACGACCAGATGTTAATCTAGTAGAAATCTTCCGTTCTCTCTTTCCATGTGGCTCCATCACTGGGGCTCCTAAGATAGCGACCATGGAAATTATCAAGAACTTGGAACCACAAGCTAGAGGAGTTTACTGTGGAACTGTTGGACTCTTACTTCCCAATGGACGACGGATTTTCAACGTAGCTATTCGAACCATTCAACTGCATGGAGGGCAAGCCATCTATGGAGTCGGTGGAGGCATCACTTGGGATAGTACTTGGGAAGCAGAATACCGTGAAGTCCAGCAAAAGGCAGCTGTTCTTTACCGAAAACAGCCTCGTTTTCAACTGATAACGACAGGAAAAATCAGCCAGAAAACCTTGCTCTTTGAAAATCAACATCTAGAAAGATTGCAAAAGGCTAGTCGTTATTTTACCTTTCCATTTGATGAAGATAGTTTGAGAGAAGAAATAGAGAAGGAGTGCCAGTCTTGTGATCTCCAGCAAGACTACCGTTTGCGAATCAGTCTCAGCAAGTCTGGAGAAATAGGAATTGATCGACAAGTATTAACACCTCTTAGCCCTAGCTTCTGTCAGGCCAAACTTTGTCTACAGGAAGCTGATTTGCAGCAGGCCTTTACCTACTTTAAGACGACACACCGACCGCATTTGACAATGGGAGAGAATGAAACTATTTATCATACTGCTGATGGAAAATTGCTTGAAACCTCTATTGGCAATCTGGTCTTAAAAATGGATGGAAAGCTCTATACTCCACCTAGTCAGCTAGCCCTGTTACCAGGGATTTATCGTCAACACTTGCTTGAAAATGGGCAAGTAGAAGAGAAGGACTTGACCATAGAAAATTTGAAGCAAGCAGAAGTCATCTATGGCTGTAATGCAGTAAGGGGCTTGTATGAGTTGTCAGTAAAAAAGGAGCACTAAATGAAACTAATATTTTTACACGGTTTGGGACAGTCAGCAGATAGTTGGAAAGAAGTTCAGGATTTGCTGGCAGATTATCCCTCTGAAGCACTGGACTTATTTGCTTCAGGAGTTGGGACCTACCAAGAAGCCAAAGAGCGCATTTATCAGCACTTATCAGAGGAGACAGAACCTTTTGTCCTAGTCGGTTTGTCTTTAGGGGCTGCACTTGCATTAGAATTGTCAAGTTACGATCTGCCAAATCTTCAGGCCTTGGTTTTATCAGGTTGTCCATTGAAATTAGCGGGAAACATCCCTTTTTATATTCAATCTCTGATATTTAAACTACTCCCAAAAAGGATATTTGAGAAGCAGGGAGCAGACAAATCGCTTTTAGTTGGAGTATCTGAAGAATTAAAAACACTTGATTTAAGAGAGATTGCAAAGAATTGTTCATATCCAACTTTGTTAATCTGTGGTAGTCAGGATAAGCCTAATCTAAAGTCTATGAAAGGTCTGCAACAACTGATTCCAAATTCTCAGTTTCAGATTATTCCTGATGGACCTCATGTTCTGAATAGGGCCAAACCAAAAGAGTTTGCAGAAATAACTAGAAGTTTTCTTGAATTGCTGAAATAAGTTTGATAAAATAATATGGAAGTTGATATTATCATAAAGGAGAATAATATGAGTCAAAAGATTATTGGGATTGACCTTGGTGGGACATCTATCAAGTTTGCTATTTTAACGCTGGAAGGAGAAATCCAAGAAAAATGGTCTATCAAGACGAACATTTTGGATGAAGGAAGCCATATCGTAGACGATATGATTGAATCGATTCAACACCGTTTGGGTTTGCTTGGGTTGTCTGCTGCAGATTTTCGTGGAATTGGTATGGGTTCACCTGGTGTGGTTGACCGTGAAAAAGGAACTGTTATCGGTGCCTATAACCTTAACTGGAAAACTCTTCAACCAATCAAAGAAAAAATGGAAAAAGCCTTGGGTATTCCATTCTTTATCGACAATGACGCCAACGTAGCTGCTCTTGGTGAGCGTTGGATGGGTGCTGGTGAAAACCAACCAGACGTTGTCTTTATGACACTTGGTACAGGTGTTGGTGGCGGTATCGTGGCAGAAGGAAAATTACTTCATGGTGTTGCAGGTGCTGCAGGTGAACTTGGACATATCACAGTTGACTTTGACCAACCAATCGCATGTACTTGTGGTAAAAAAGGCTGTCTTGAGACAGTAGCTTCAGCAACAGGGATTGTCAACTTGACTCGTCGTTATGCAGATGAATACGAAGGCGATGCAGAGTTGAAACGCTTGATTGATGACGGAGAAGAAGTAACAGCTAAAACTGTCTTTGATTTGGCAAAAGAAGGGGACGACCTTGCTTTGATCGTTTACCGAAACTTCTCACGTTACTTGGGTATTGCATGTGCCAATATTGGTTCTATCCTAAACCCATCAACTATCGTTATCGGTGGAGGGGTATCAGCTGCAGGAGACTTCCTTCTTCAAGGCGTGCAAAAGGTTTATGACGAAAATACCTTCCCACAAGTTCGCACAACAACTAAATTGGCTCTTGCAACTCTAGGAAATGACGCTGGAGTTATCGGAGCAGCATCTCTTGTCTTGCAATAATAGTTAATAAGTATTTAAAGGAGAAAATCACTATCTTGAAGCGAGTGATTTTCCTCCTTTCTTTTTTTATGCTATACTAGTTAAGAATAAAAGTTGAGGTAAGGGTAAATGACAAAAGCAGATAAGATTTTTAAAGAAAATATTGAGCGAATTCTCAATGAAGGTGTCTTTTCAGAACAAGCTCGTCCCAAGTATAAGGATGGAACAGTGGCTAACTCTAAGTACATCACAGGTGCTTTTGCAGAGTATGATTTGTCTAAGGGTGAATTTCCAATCACGACTTTGCGTCCCATTGCAATCAAATCAGCTATCAAAGAAGTGCTCTGGATTTATCAAGACCAGACAAATAGCCTAGAAGTTCTCAATGACAAGTACAATGTTCACTACTGGAATGATTGGGAAGTGGGAGGCACAGGTACTATTGGTGAGCGTTATGGGGCTGTGGTTAAGAAGCACGACATCATCAATAAAATCCTCAAACAGTTGGAAGCCAATCCTTGGAACCGTCGCAATATCATCTCGCTTTGGGATTATCAGGCCTTTGAGGAGACAGACGGCCTCCTTCCATGTGCCTTTCAGACCATGTTTGATGTCCGTCGTGTAGATGGGGACATCTAT
>ERZ1699231.338-NODE-338-length-12703-cov-3.065204_pt1 | contig 12703 bp, 6 predicted proteins | sample MGYA00581551_ERZ1699231 | MGnify/ENA primary metagenome ERZ1699231 (study PRJEB42319, sample SAMD00040326) | human oral metagenome | material: saliva | host: Homo sapiens | study: EMG produced TPA metagenomics assembly of PRJDB4115 data set (Metgenomic analysis of... | reverse complement strand
GTATTTAAGCCTATCCTGGCTCGTGTGGGACACCTGCCTGAGATGGGTATTCCTCGAAAGGCACATTCTGAAGAAATGCTGAGCGATGGGGGTGTAGCAAACGCCCCGTCTCTGAGCATTGGAGAGGAATCCGCGCATATTCATGTCTCGGTTGTGAGCCACGGTGGAACGGTGATTACCGTTCTCACCCCTCATAATCATGTAACCGTGCACGTGTCAGCGGATGCGCAAAAGCCGCCTACCACGACGGAGTCGCAGTAGGCGGCTTTGAAGTACGTTGATACCGCAATAAGTGGGGTATTTTGAGTTCTGTTGCAGCAGACTCAATCCCAGAGTATAGCAAGAAAACAGGGCCAGACTCTAGCCTTCTCTATATACTGACCAGCTTATGCAACTAAATGCCCCTGATGCTGCGCTGAATAGTGCCTAAACAAGGCGGTTACAGTGCAGCATCAGGGGCATTACCGTCCTTGAAGTAGCGGCGTGACGAAAACACGCGCACCATTCGGGAAACCGATGTAGCTTAAAGCTATACAACAAAAAATCGTGCACAACCCACGTATCGACGCGAGATGTGCACACACTACCTAAGGAGACAATCATGTCCCAGAACGAGTCCCAGACCACCATTACCCTCGCCGACCTCATCGAGAACGTCAAGCTCGGCGGCGGCTCCGTCATCACCTCCAGCACCGAACTCGAACCCGCAGCAGGCCCCCACGCATCCGTGGCACCCGCCAAGTACGTTGATGGCAAGGGGCAGGCTGCTAAGTCCGTTTTTGTGTACGAGACCCGCTACATCGCAGGGAAGACTGAGAACCAGGACGAACCCAAGAAGAAGGAAGAATCCAAGACTACCAAGAAGGTCGCCAAGGGTAAGCCTCAGACCGTCGTCCTCATCGACAGCAAGCAGTCCGAACTCAACCGCGCAGAAGCCGCCATCGAACAGGGCCGCCAGTACGGCGACGAAGCAGTCGTCAAGATTCCCCGCGCCGTTGTCACCTACCAGACCGAAAACGGCCCCGTAGAATACACCGACATGGAGCTCTCCCACCGCATCTTCGACGGCCACTTCCGCGCCGGCACCATCGACGGTAAGCCCATCACCGAAAACGACCAGTACCGCGCACTGCGCAACTGCACCCCCGCAGACATGAGCGCACTGCTCAACACCGCCCCTGCAGCGCTCCTCTTCGGTGCATGGGACTCCACCCGCAAGAGCAACCAGGTCCGCCTGCGCAGCGCCCTCGTCGGTGAAATCATCGGCGTCCTCGCTGATCAGAAGCGTACTGGTGAAGAGCAGCAGGCACGTCGTAGCGGTGCTCGTGTTGACGCTGTAGCCGCCAGTGTGCAGCTTGCTCCCAAGGATATGGAATCCTTGGTCAACGACCAGGAATCAGAACTGAGCTCGGGCAATATTGGGGCACGTCGTAACGATATCAAGAAGGCCAAGGCTGACGCCCGTATCTCCGCATCCCCTCTCGGTCTGGGTAGCATCCCGCCTTCGGTTGAGGAAATTGGCGGTGTCGCTTGCCGCCGTATCATCCGTTCCTGGGTTCTGAGCCTCGCCACCCTGCGTCAGCTGCGCTTCGGTCAGGACGAGACCAAGAATGTTGCCGCGCGTGCACTTCTTGCCGCACTTGGCCTCAATGCTATCGCCCGTGCGGAACGCGAACTCTACATCCGTGCTAACTGCGACCTGATCGAATCTGCCGCACCCGTTGTCACCCTCGACCAGCGTTTCGGTGAGAAGAAGCCCTTCGCGCCCCTGACCGTTGAACACACCGACCAGCTTCTCCTCGAGGCTATCGAGAACGCCAAGAAGGTGGGTGTGGCTGACTGGAACGGTCAGACTTTCAACGTCGAGGGTAACTCCATCATCATCAAGAACGCCACCGCGGAGGACGCTGAATAATATGACGAACCTCGGAATTCTCGCGAGGTTCCCGCTCGGCGTATACCAGGGCCACAAGGCAGACGGAAGCCCCGACGCCTTCCCCGACCCTGCCCGCTTGCAGGCCGCGCTCCTCAGCGCGGCCGCGCAGGGACCTCACGCAATTATCGAAAACGGGCAGCTATCCCCCTCGGAAGAATCACTCAAAGCTCTCAAATGGCTTGAGGAGAACCCCCCGACCGGGCTGCAGCTTCCCGACATGTGCCCCGTGTACCGCTCACCCAACAAGATGGACCGTTTTATGTACCGCGAGGTAGCACGCTCCGCCAAGGGACGGCAGACTGAGCCTCGTGCAGTATCCGACGGCTGGGCTGTATCCGACACCATCGGCTGGCAGTACGATAAGGTGCCCGCAGACATCGCGGAAACTATCACCCAGCTCTGCGGAGAAGTACCCTCCCTCGGAGAAGCCAGTAGCTTCACTGCCCTCTACACCGGAGACGTGGAACCCACCCACACCATCGACACCAAGTCGGGCCCCTTCGAAGCAGGCGGCATGCCCGTCCGTGTACCTGTGCCCGGTCGAATCAACGCGCTCATGCGTGCTCACGCAGAAGCGTACCCCGTCAAGGTTCCCACCAAGGCAGGCGATAAGACCGCAGCGAGCGACACGATGCGCCCTTCCCCGGTACCCACCGCTGGCCTGGGATCCATCAAGTACCAGCCTGTGGAGGCTGAAACCTCCAACAGCCCCTGGGAATACTTGTGGCTCCTCGAAGTAGATGGTGAAGAGCTGAAGCCCGAACAGTACGTCAAGGCATGCTCCCTGTTGCACAAGGCTCTCGTAGCTGCCGCAGGGTTCGGCGCGCCCAGCCTCATCACCGGCAGGTACCCCAAGGGTCACAAGCCGGCCAACAGCCTGGCGCTGCAGTACCTGCCTGCCCGCTACCTGCCCGACTATCTGCGCCGTGAGGTGAAGTCCAAGGGAGTTCTGCTCGTCTTGGTCCCGGCCAACGCCCCGACCGATGAAGCAGTAGAACTCGGTATTGCACTCAGGAGCGTAGAAACCCTCTACGCTCAGGACTTCCCGCGACTCACCGTGAAGCTTCGCCAGAAGCGCCTGCCCGCGCAGGGCTTCTGGGATGCTCCCAAGACCGGGTACAAGCGCCTGTGGCGTACCCTCAGCGCGGCCGTTCCCGAATCGCGCGTTTTCAACCGCCCGAAGAAGGCTGAGACGAAGGCCTGGACCTTCGCTGACGCTGCTCTGCTTTCCATGGCTTACGTGTGGCGTGACAGCTTCGAGGCACCCGATGCTGAAACCTCACGTGAACGAATTCGTAGCTTGAGGGATCAGGTTGAGGAAAAGGCTGAGGCCAAGGTCCTGGAAGCCCACCGTGTAACCCAGGACCCCGCCGCCTATGCCTACAAGCTGCCCCGCACTCTGCCCGCAGAACCGTGGCGCGGCGTCGTAGACCTCGGCAACCTGGCAACGGACACGACCCTTGTAGCCATCGGCCAGTCCCGTCACATGGGCGCCGGCCTGCTGGTTCCGTTCGACGTGCCCACCGAAGAGTACGACCGCCGCAAGAAGGAGGAAGAGCATGACTAGCCCCGCTACCACGTTGCCCTCCATCACTCGTGATGAGTTCGGTGCCTTCTTTGCCGCGCTTGACGCCGCACTTAACAGCGCCGCACCTAACGACGTGCCCAAAGAAAAGCGAGAACACTACCCCTTCAGTTGGCAGGAAGAGGTACTCGACCACATTTGTAAGCACGGCGTATGGCCGGAACGCATTAACGCACCGACCGGCTCCGGTAAGTCCTCCGTGGTTGATATCCACCTTTTCGCGAATGCGCTCGCAGCGGTTGGGGCCGCGCCGCGCGTTCCCCGTCGCCTCTGCGTGACCGTGGGACGCCGCGCGCTGGTCGACAGCCAGGTAGACCGCGCCCGCGAGATTCTCCGCCGCATGAATGAGGTGCTCGCTGATGAATCCGGCGAGCCCGATATTCTGCGTAGGGTTGCTGAAGCTCTCCAGAGCTTCCAGACCCGTAACGATGAGCAGAGGAGCGCGCCCTTCGAAGTTGGCCACATCCGTGGTGAACTCTCGAACCGTACCCTGCCGGTGACCGACATTTCGGCCTGTGCGATCATTGCCGCAACCCCCGACATGTACGGTTCGCGAGCGCTCTTCCGTGGCTACGGTAGCACCAAGGCTGCCCGCCCGCGTGAGACCGCCCTGCTGACCATGGACACCGTCATGGTGCTCGATGAAGCACACATGAACCGTCAGCTGCTGCACACCACTCAGCGTATTGCCGAGCTGCAGAAGCGCGAGGTCAACCTGGGCGTTCCCACCCTGCAGGTGGTTGAGACGACCGCTACCCCCTCCACCGAGGACAGCGATTCAACCACGCTGGGCGTGGACATTGAGGCTCTCGACAGTCCGAATGATAAAGAGTTGCGCAAGCGTGTCTACTCGCACAAGGAACTGGTGCTCCGCCCCATCGATAAGTGGGATGGTAAGCCCGGTAACCGTGCGGTTGTGGATGCTGCTGTGGACGCTATCAAGGAGTTCCTTGCCCACCGTGAGGCGAGCGAAGGCTCCGAGAAAGCCCACACTGTCGGCTGTATCGTCAACCATGTGCGGACGGCTATCGCCATCAAAGAAGCGCTAGTTAAAAACAAGGTGCTTGAAAAGGAGAAAGAGGTTCAGCTTCTCGTAGGACGCATGCGCCCGTACGACCTGAAAAAGTTGCAGAAGAAGCACAGCAAGCTCTTCACTACCGAAGGCGATGAGTCCGTGAAGGTTGTTGTTGCCACCCAGACTCTTGAAGTCGGTATTGACGTTGACTTTGCTGACCTGGTGACCGAGCTGGCTCCGGCTTCCTCCTTGGCGCAGCGCTTCGGCCGTGTTAACCGTCTGGGCCGCCGTAAGAATTCCAAGGTCGTCGTTATTGGGCCTACCAATGGTGACTCGGTCAAGAAGGACGCGCCTCCCTACAAGGCGGTCGACCTTAGCAATGCGTATGGTTGGCTCGAAGCGCTCAACGATGCTGAGAACCCGTCGGTGAACCCCGCTGCAATGGTGAAGAACCCGCCGGTACAGTCCTCCCCGGAGCGTCTGCTCTACCAGCGACCGGAATGGTCTGACCTGCTGGAATTCTCACGTACCGACGAGAACCCCTACGACGAGCCGGACCTTGACCTGTGGCTGCACGACTCCCTGGAGGCGGAAACCGCGATGGGCGGTGTTATCGTGCGCGATAACCTGCCGAGCAACACTTCTGCCGCCATGGAGATTCTCAAGACCGGCTACTTCGCACCGCGCGACGAGGAAACCTTCCCCGCGAATCTGAAGATTCTCAAGGAGATTCTGGACCACCAGGATGAGCACGGCGTGAAGCCGCGTAAGTTCCTTTACCGTCAGGGTGAAATTTCCCTGTGGCAGGATGCTGACCAGGGTGAAGAGAACAACCAGACGTTGGCTCCCGGTGACGTTCTGATTCTTGATACGGGGAGTATTCCGTTCACGAACCAAAACATTGCTGTGACTCAGCGTGAGTTGCCTTCTAAGAAGGACGAGCTGGAGGCTGTGCCCTTCCCCGAGGGCATCAAGCTCTACGTGTACGAGAAGTGCGTGGACCGTGAGGAAGACTTCAGGGAATATCTGGGTCTCTCTCCCGAAGAGGTAGCAGAACTGCTTGACAGCCAAGCTTCGGGCGGCCAGAAGAGGATTGCTTCTGAGCTTTCTACCGAGGCTGAGGACGGTCAGGAAGTTATTTCCTGGTACGCCGACGTGACCGACGACAAAAAGTCTATTGAAGGCTCCGATATCGCTCAGGAACTGGCGCTGACTGGCCCCGTTCTTCTGGACGACCACCAGAACGATGTTGCTGAGCGTACCCGTCAGCTTGCCGAGAACCTCGGCCTGGCACCGGAATTCTCAGAGGCCCTGGAACTGGCTGCAAAGTACCACGACGAGGGCAAACGCGACCTGCGCTTCCAGCAGATGCTAGGTGCAGACCCGGATGCCGAGGCGCTTGCAAAGAGCGGCCACCGTTCCGTGGCAGAGGCGTACCGCGCCCGTAGTCGTAGCGCCCTGCCGAGGGGCTGGCGTCACGAGCAGCTGTCTGCACTCATGGTTGCGGCCTCGCCCGAAAAGATGGGGGAGCACCGCGACCTGGTATTGCGCATCATTGGCTGCAGTCACGGTCACGGCCGGTTCTCCTTCGACCACGACGCAGGCTTCCTGCTCAAGGAAGGCTACCAGCCCGAGGGAACGGACTACGAAGCGCTCAAGGAACAGGCAACCCGACTCTTCAACGTCGGCTACTGGGATAACCTCATGGAGCAGACGAGCCGCACCTACGGCCCGTACGCTACCGCCTACCTTGAGGCTGTTGAACGCGCAGCAGACGCCCAGATTTCACGGGAGGGACACTAATGGCAACGCTGACTATTGCCGGTGACTACACCTCGGCATTGACCCATTTTGCCCTCTACGGGCTGTCCCTGATGGTTGAGCAGAAGCACCCCGGAACCGTCACTGTCGGTTGGTCTCAGGAAGGTCAGCCGCGCGCCCAGATGCATGCTGAAGGCGTGTCAGAAGAAGAAATTACCGAGTGCGTGCACTCCTACGTTTCTTCCCTGGCTGCTGATGGTAGCTGGGTGAACGTTGACCAGTCCTACGGTGCGGGTAAGGAAGCTGCTGTTTTCTCCCCGTTCTCCCCGCGTATTCGAGGAATCGACGCGGAGAAGTACCCGGACGACTGGGCTTCTCACCAGAAGACCCGACAGGCTCATCTGGATGCGCTGATGGAACGTGACGACCTACTGTCTCTGCTCTGGATCTCCGGCCTGGGCGAACCTTCCTACTGGCGTTTTGAAACCAAGGCACCTCGCCCGGATCACGGCGCGTCTCGCTGGGAGATGAAGACCCGCAACAAGGGCCAGGAGTTCATTAAACACCGCTTGCGCCTGATGTGCGCGGACCTGGCCACCTGGGAACCTTCCGCGACGCTCAGCGGCATTACCGGGCAGACCCTGTACGACTCGCTGGATAATAAGCCGGAATCCCGAACCGGAACCGGTTTTACTGTCCCGCAGCCGACCGATACCGCGCTCGCCTTCTGTGCGCTGGTGGGTGTTGCGAATTTCCCGGTGATTCACCAGATCCACCGGATTGGTGTGACCCCCGGTGCGTACCCGTACAACGCTTTGCACCCGCGGCTCATGGTGCTTCCGGTATCCTCCGGAAGGGTTACGCCCGCCCGGCTGCGAACTGTGCTGAGCAGCCACCCCTACCGTAGGGCGGTTGACGAACTCGGTAAGGCGATGGAACGCGGCTCTTTGAGCTCTGACATTTTCGTGTCCGAGCTGGCGGATGAGAAGGCGATTCTTCGTGAGAAGGGCGTTCAGGCGTTTGTTGCTTTCCCCATCGCGAAGGTGGGTAGTGATTCGGCTCCTGAGCGTCAGGTTCTGAAGGGTAGCGCGATTCCGCTGGGTTAACCTAGCCGCTTATCGAAGCGGGCAAATATGCCCGCACAATGCAGAGGAGGGGCCCTCCGGTCGTATTGCCGGAGGGCCCCTCCCTACCTATTATGAGTGCCTACATATCGCTGGGTGGATATGCGGTAGCTGGTGCGCCAGGGAACCGCCCCTTACGCCACCGCCAGGGTGCCCTTGGCTGCGGTGCCGCTTCGGGTCCACAGCAGGAGCGCCGCCACGCTATTGATGATGTAGAAGATATACTTTCCGACGTTCGCAAAGTTGCCCTGAGTCAGCGCCTTCACGCACTGCACTGTGTTGTACAGGAACCAGAATTGCCACTGCATCGTGAGCTTGAGCGCGTTCAGAATGTTTGCTGACAGGGAGAGGCCAAACACTACGGTCGTGATCCAGAACAGGAACGAGGTCTTGCCGCCGTAGCCAATGTAGTTCGCGACCAGGGAGAACGCGAACGAGCCCACCACAATGCTGCTGATAATCAGCTGACCCTTCGCGCCGGTCGGCGGTTCCATTGCCTTGCCGCGCTCGGAGTTCTGCCACCTACGAATCGCGAAGGTGTACACGATGAACGTTACCGGGTAGGTGATGATCGCTGCCTTGTTGCCCAGAATGTAGTCAATCGCGCCAGACAGCGCCGTGTTAATAATGCCGAGCACGTTGCCGATGTTTGAGAGGCGGCCGGTCAGGCGGGTAGACATCATTGAAATACCCACGTTAATCACGGAAATCACACCGAGGGGGATGAAGGGCGTAATCGGGCCCCAGTCGACGTATTTGTCGAGGCGGGTGCCCAGGTATCCTGAGGCGACTGCGATGGCGATAACCAGTGCTACGCCGAAAAGGTCGGCGTACTTGGACTTGGCGAAAAAGAGGAGAGCCTTCTCAGAGAATTCCTTGGCCTCCATGGGTAACTCCTTTGTTGAGGATATAGAAACAGTGATAGGGTACCAATAACTATAACTCTTTGAAAAGGGTTCGAAACGGCGTGTCGCACATAAAACCTCAGAATCCCACATGTTCCACATCCCGGAACGCCTCGGTATAGAACAACCCGAAATCGCTCCATCAAAAACCCATACCAACTTCCGGCAAACCTTGCCAGATAACGCCCCTACTTCGTTGAACACCGAGAATGGGCGTAAAATCACCGCTGGTTCGTCTTCGCTTTAAAGGGGACCTTAAGGTACGCTAGATGACTGGGTCCAGGAATCACGCCGGTCTCACTCACCGCGCATCCGCCCGACAGACACCCGCACCCCGCATGCTGCGCTTCACTCACGCACGCCAGAGGGGGAGGGAACCCAACGTATCGGCCTCACTCACCGTTTACGCCGCTGTCCGCGCGCCCTGCCACCCGTAACTCACTCAACTCAAACAAGAACTGAATAGGACAATCATGCCCTTGCTTACCCATCGACTCTCACGACGATTCTTCGTAAAGGGTGCTTCCGCCGCCGCCGCTGCAGGCGCACTGACCCTGCAGGCACAGGCTGCTCAGGCAGATGAAGCACCCACCAACATTGCCCCGGCAACCGAGGAAACTAAAGGCCCGCGCCTCGTCATTCAGCGCGCCACCATCACCGAAACCGGTATGACCGTCAACTACACTGCACACGGTCTGCGCGAATTCCTCACCGAAGGCACCACCCTGACCGTACGCCACGGCTACGTTCGTAACGATTCTTTCGAAACTCTACGCTCCTGGCCGCTCACCCCCGAATTTGACGGTGACGCTGACAGCTTCAGCGGTAGCGACCAGTTCCCCATCGAGCTGATGCAGGGTGAGGGTTTCGATCACGCCCTGCAGCTGGATATTTGCTCCGACCCGTGGGGCCAGGAGATTACCCACCAGATTGCTGCGCGCATCCCCGTGGCTGAGACCAAGATTCTGAAGACTTCTTTCGAGGATGTTCCGGATAACCACCCGTTCGCTGAGGATATCCGCATGGCGAACCAGAAGAAGTGGCTGATGCCGAACCCGCAGACTGGCGCGTTTGAGCCGGACCGCCCCGTGACCCGTGAGGAGCTGATCGCTCTGCTGAACCACGCTGCAGGTCACGCTGGCGTGAGTGAAAACTCTGAGGTTGCACCCTTCGCGGATGCGGCAGACCGCCCGACCGCGAACGCGCTGCACTGGGCTCGTGATCGCAAGATCACCGAGCCGCTCACTGGTGGCGACAAGATTGACCCGACCGCACCGGTTTCTCACGAGCAGCTGGCGGCTGTACTGTTCCAGTACAACGCGGAGGTTCAGCTGACTGAAATGAACGAGGCTGCTGGTTCTCGTTTCCGCGACGTGCTCGGTGCCGGTACTCTGCACCGTTACGTTGCGTGGGCTGGCGCGAACGACATCGTGCTGGATTCTTCGGGTGTGTTCAACCCGACCGCGCCGACTACTCGCGCGGAGCTGGCTCGTTTCATTCGCCGCTACAAGCTGCAGAACCTGCTGTTCACTGACTTCTCGTATGTCTCCTAATTTTTAGTCACCTCGGCACCGTGTGTTGGGGTGTGTGGAACCCCCGTCTTCTGGCTTTTGCTGGAGGCGGGGGTTTTGTTGTGCAGGTTTAGTGACAGGCTGTGCCTGGCATGTGAAATTTTTGCGTCATATATACCTGAAATCTTGCAAAAACCTAGGAGCTAAGTAAGTATTACCTAGAAGGTAAATTAATGGTTGCCTTACTTAATACTGTGTGAAGGCTAGTTCATTCCTTGTGGGTGTACGAAACACCCGCCGCATAAGGCAGAAAAACACGGCGCCTCACCGCCCCTCAAACAGGGGAGAGGTGCCCCTTCACACGCCACCCACACGATAAAGGACATACATATGAACCTCGCTTCAAGCAAGGCATTCAAGGGCCTCGCCGTTGGATCGCTGGCACTCGCAATTTCCGGCGTTGCCGCCATCCCCGCATCGTTCGCGGCAGAATCCACCCCGGTAGCAAGCCAGAGCAGCGAAGCTCGCACCATCACTGACAAGGCGATGGCAAAGATCACCCAGGGTCTGCCCGGTCAGTTCCAGGTCGCATACTCCAAGAAGACCAACAAGATTTGGGTTGCGGGCACTGCAGACCGCGACAAGCACGTTTCCACTATCGCTCGTATTGACGCGAACTCCCTGAAGATTGAGGCAGTCGCCGAGCTGCCCATCGTCAAGAACGACAAGGGCTACCAGTACGACGCAGCCTACGGCATCACCGTTGACGATGTAGACGGCACCGTTTGGGTTACCAACACCACCGACAACTCCGTGTCCGTGTACGATCAGGCAACGATGCAGCAGGTCTGGACCACCGCGGGTATCGCGGAGACCGACCCGAACTGGATTGAGCACCCCCGCTCCGTTTTGGTTGACCACGAGTCCGGTAAGGCGTTCGTGACCGGCCGCTTCTTCGTGTCCGCAATTGACCTGAAGACCAAGCAGGTTGAGAAGATTCAGCTCGAAGGCGCACCCGACGGCGGCACCCGCTACATCAGCATGAACATCCTGGTTGACGGCGGTAAGCTGTACGTTCCCGAGCGTACCGGCGGCAAGATTTTCGTCATCGACACCAAGACCTTCAAGGTGGAGACCAGCTTCGACACCAAGGGCAACGCTGAGGGTGAGGTTCGCCCCTCCGACATCGCGATTGACCACTCCCAGAACGAAATTTACGTCTCCTCGCAGGGCGTGAAGGGCGAGAACTCCGGTGTATCCGTGTACGATGCGACCACCTACGAGTTCAAGAAGTTCATCCCCTTCGGCACCCAGGCGCTCTCGCTCGATAACGACGAGGCCAACGACCTGGTGTACGTGACCGACTTCGGCACCGGCAAGGTGGGCGTGATTGACGGCGGCGCAGCGGACAAGCTGATTGCCGAGGTCGCCATGAACGGCGGCAAGGCAAACGACCTGGTCGTACTGCCCAACGGCTCCGTTGTCGCTGTGGACAAGCAGGCTGGCGCAACCGCAACCGTGCCCTACGTCCTCGACGGCACCACCGGCACCGTCAGCACCTCAGATAAGGTCACCAGCAAGCCTTCTAAGGACAAGCAGGGCAACGAGGTTCCCGCCAAGACCTCCGAGATTCAGGCGAACTCCATCCTGAAGTTCAAGGTCACCGCAACCGCAGGCGACAACTCCGAGGTCAAGCAGGTCACCCCCGAAACCCGCGAGTTCCAGGGCTACCCGGCAACCGCCACCAAGACCAAGGCAACCGACTCTACCACCCCCTCCACCGAGGCACACCGCACCGTGGACGCAAACGGTAGCGTTGCGAACATCATTCAGGGTCTGCCCGGCCAGTTCCAGGTTGGCTACTCCAAGAAGAACCACAAGCTGTTCGTGCCCACCGTGGGTGCACGCGGCGGCCTCGCTTCCTCCCTGGCACGCGTGGATGCAGACACCCTGCAGACCGAGGCTTTCGCCGAGCTGCCCGTGAAGAAGAACGACAAGGGCCAGTATGGTTACACCTCCGCGTACGGCGTGACCGTTGATGACGTGGACGGCACCGTCTGGGTTACCAACACCACCGACAACTCCGTGGCAGTGTACGACCAGCAGACTCTCAAGCTCATCTGGAGCAACGAGGGCGTGAAGAAGGACGACCCGAACTGGATTGAGCACCCCCGCTCCGTTTTGGTTGACCACGAGTCCGGTAAGGCGTTCGTGACCGGCCGTTACTTTGTCTCTGCTATTGACCTGAAGACTAAGCAGGTTGAGAAGATTCAGCTTGAGGGCGCACCCGACGGTGGCACCCGCTACATCAGCATGAACCTGTTCCTCGATGGCGGCAAGCTGTACGTGCCCGAGCGCACCGGCGGCAAGCTCTTCGTCGTGGACACCAAGACCTTCAAGGTTGAGAAGACCATCCAGACTCAGGGTGAGGATTCCACCGTTGAGGTTCGCCCCTCCGACGTTGCTGTGGACCACTCGCTGAATGAGATTTACGTCTCTTCCCAGGGTGTGAAGGGCGTCAACTCCGGTATCTCCGTGTACGACCTGACCACCGGCGAGTTCAAGAAGTTCGTCAAGTTCGGCACCCAGGCGCTTGCTCTGGAGCACGATGAGGACCGCGACCTGGTGTACGTGACCGACTTCGGTACCGGCAAGGTGGCTGTCTTCGACGGCCGCGCTGACGAGGTCATCGGCGAGGTTGAGATGAACGGTGCAGCCGCGAACGACGTGACCCTGCTCAAGGACGGCTCCGTGCTGGTTCTCGACAAGAAGGACCGCGACGAGAAGGTGACCCTGCCCTACGTGCTCAACGGCACCACCGGCGAGATTACCACCGCCAGCGAGCACACCACCCTGCCCGGCAAGG
>ERZ1699231.334-NODE-334-length-12775-cov-3.463077_pt1 | contig 12775 bp, 8 predicted proteins | sample MGYA00581551_ERZ1699231 | MGnify/ENA primary metagenome ERZ1699231 (study PRJEB42319, sample SAMD00040326) | human oral metagenome | material: saliva | host: Homo sapiens | study: EMG produced TPA metagenomics assembly of PRJDB4115 data set (Metgenomic analysis of... | reverse complement strand
TTACCCCACAGGTCTACGGTCCATTCCATTGGCAGCGTCGGAGCCAAATCGGGAAGCACGGTTGGAATCTTGCGTCCCGGCGTGAGTTCCGTGCCCACATTGCCGGCGCCCTCGGCAGTGTAGCGCCCTACTTTGGAGATGCCGGCTCCCACATTGGCCGAGATCGAAGGCAACAACGCCCCCTGCTTGGCCGTGATTGCACTTTTGGCGATCGCCAATTCCTGCAACGTGATTTTGAGATCGTGATTGTTTTGCAGCGCCGTGTCGATCAGCGACCGGAGCACCGAATCCTGGAAGAAATCGCGCCAGGCTGGTGACACCGTCACACTGCTATCCCTCGACATCGAAGCCAGCGAGGCCTTCAGCGTGTCTTTGGGGAGGGTTGTCGCCTGTGGAGTCTTGCACGCCCCCATGCAGAGGAGCGTGGCAAGTCCCACCGCGAGGTAAAGCATCTTATTCGTTTTCGTCATGACTGCTTTCCTTTATCCGTTTGTTCGAATACCGTTTGTCTTTCTCTTCGCTCAAAGGCTTCTCCTTTTGGTAGTGCACCAATTTATCGGCCATTCCGGCAAAGATGTAATAAAGACCCGGGATGAGTACCAGTCCGCCCAGCGTACCAATGAGCATACCGCCCACAGCGGCAGTTCCGATGGTTCGGTTGCCCACAGCGCCGGCGCCGGAGGCAAACACCATGGGAATCAAGCCGGCGATGAAGGCAATGCTCGTCATGAGAATCGGGCGGAAACGAGCCACCGCTGCAGAGATCGCAGCCTGCGAGATCCGTTCTCCCGCATTCTTGCGCTGAACGGCGTATTCCACCATGAGCACAGCGTTCTTTCCTAACAGACCGATGAGCATCACCAACGCGATTTGCGCATAGATGTTGTTCTCCAGCCCGCAAACTTTCAGGAACAGGAAGGCACCACAGATGCCCACGGGCAAAAAGACGATCACAGGCAGCGGGAGAAGGAAGTTCTCATATTGAGCGGCCAGAATGAAGTAGACAAAGACCAGACAAACCACAAAGATGACAATCGCAGTGTTGCCTTGTTCCGCTTCGTCTTTTGAGATACCGGCCCAGTCATAATCATAGCCCTTGGGCAAAGTGCGTTGCGCCACTTCCTGAATGGCGCGCAAAGCCTGTCCGCTGGAATATCCCGGCGCCTGCGCTCCCGTCACTTCCGAGGAGTTGTAGAGGTTGTGCCGCGTGATCTCACTCATACCGTAAGTCTTGCTCAGCGACATGAAGTCGGCATAGGGCACCATTTGCCCGTCTTCGTTCTTGCTGTAAAGCCCTAACAGATGTTCCGGGAAATCGCGATACTGCGGAGCGGCCTGCACGATCACCTTGTAGGGTTTGCCGAAACGAATGAATCCGGTCTCATAGTCCGAACCCACCAAGACCGACAGGTTGTTCAGCGCCTTGCCGGGTTTGACCCCCTTTTGCAGCGCCTTGTCGTCATCCACGTGCAACATGTATTGGGGATAGCTTGCCGAATAGAAGGTGAACGCGTTGCCGATCTCCGGTCGTTTGTTCACTTCCGCAACAAACGCCTTGCTCACACGCTCCATTTCGTGGTAGTCATTGTTGCCGGTCTTGTCCAGCAGACGCAGTTCGAATCCACTGGCCGCACCGTAGCCGGGCACCGAAGGCGGTTCGAAGAAGTCGATATTAGCTTGCGTGATGCGTTCGCACTTCTTTTCCAAGTCTTCGATAATCTGCTTCGCCGTACGTTTTCGGTGTTTCCAGTCCTTTAGATTGATCAAACAGCTGCCCGAGTTGGCACTCGTTCCCTCAGAGAGGATTTCGAAACCGGCCAACGAAGACACACTTTCGACGCCTTCTTCCTTTTCTGCGATTTTGAGCAGCTGCTGTGCAACCTCGTTCGTGCGCTCAATGGTGGCCCCCGGCGGCGTTTCGATCACCGCATAGATCATGCCTTGGTCCTCCTGCGGAATGAAGCCCGACGGGAGTCCCATGTTGATCCAATAGGCCAAACCGCAGAAAAGCAACGTCAAGATCATGGTGAATGCCTTGTTGCGCACCGTTCGCCGAACGAGTCGTTCGTATCTCCGACTGCCGGAGTCGAACTTGGCGTTGAAACGCTGCAGGGCACGCCCCACGAAACCGAGCTGCACATGGTGCTCCTGTTCTTTGGTGAGGATGAGCGCACACAGTGTCGGAGTCAAGGTCAGGGCCACAAAACCCGAGAAGAGAATGCTCGAGGCCATTGTGATGGAGAACTGACGATAGAACATGCCTTCCGGACCGCCCATAAAGGCCACGGGGATGAATACCGACGCCATCACGAGGGAGATGGCAATGATCGCCCCACTGATTTCCTTCATGGCCTTCTCGGTGGCCTCGACCGGCGATAGCTTATTGCGTGAAATCTCAACATTCACCGCCTCAATCACCACAATCGCATCGTCCACAACGATACCGATTGCCATGACCAATGCAAAGAGCGAGATCATGTTGAGCGTGATGTTAAACACCAGCATCGCGATAAAGCTACCCAACAACGAAATCGGGATGGCCAAAATGGGAATGACAGCGGCACGCCAGTCGCCGAGGAAGATAAACACCACGATACCCACCAAAACAAAGGCTTCTATCAGCGTGTGGATCACTTTCTCGATACTTGCATCGAGGAATCGGCTCACATCGTAGCTGACTTCGTAGTGCATCCCTTTGGGCATATCCTTTTGCAAACGTGCCATGGTCTCTTTCACATGCATGATCACGTTGCGTGCGTTACTACCATAAGCCTGTTTCAGCGTGACAGCAGCAGAGGGCCGCCCATTGAAGGTCGAATAGATATCATAGACCTCACTGCCTAAGTGCACATCGGCAATGTCTTTCAAACGCACCACATTCCCACCATTATTACTCTTGATAATGATGTTTTTGTATTCGTCCTCTGTGGTGTAGCGTCCCGGATACTTCAGAATGAACTCTTTGGCCTGCGGGCGCAAACCGCCGCTCTCGCCCAACTTACCCGGCGAGACTTCTATGTTCTGATCTTCCAGCGCGTCGCTCACGTCGTCGGTCGACAATCCGTAGGCCACCATTTTGTCGGGGTGCAACCACACCCGCATCGCATAGTTGCGCGTACCGAGAATGTCCAAATCGCCGACGCCGTCGACGCGCTGCAACTCCGGCGCAATGTTGATGTCAAAATAGTTGTAGAGAAAACCTTGATCCACCTTCGGATCGTCGCTGTACAGATTGACATACATCAAGATATTGGGTTCCTCACGCGAAATTTTCACCCCTTCACGAATCACCTCGGGCGGCAATTTGTTGGTGGCCGACGAAACGCGGTTCTGCACATTCACCGCATCGACGTTCGGGTCGGTGCCCAACTTGAAAACCACATTGAGTGCCGCCTCGCCGTCGTTACCCGCATCACTTTCGATGTATTTCATGCCGGGTACTCCGTTCAAGGCCTGTTCCAAAGGAATAATGACCGATTTCACCAGCAACTCGTTGTTGGCGCCGGGGTAGTTGGCAATCACATTCACCTTAGGAGGCGAAATGGAGGGAAACTGCGTGATGGGAAGGTTGAACAGCGACAGAATTCCGATAAAGGCGATGACCAGCGAGACGACAATGGAGAGCACCGGTCGACGAATAAAGATCTTGAACATCCTAATCTGCGTTTAGCTTATTCAACTTCATGGCGGCACGGGGCGACACCTGCGATACGCGCACCTTGTCTCCTTCGTTCACTTTCTGTATGCCGTCGACGAGATAACGGTCGGTCACCTGCAGACCCGAAGACACGACATAGGCTCCCGTATATTCCGCGTCGATCTTGATGGCGCGTTGATGCACCACGTTGTTGCGATCCACCACAAAGACGTATTTCTGGTCTTGCAGCTCATACACCGCTTCCTGCGGGATCAGCATGGCTTGCTTTTTCTCTACAAAGAGCTTCACGGTACCCGTCTCTCCGTTGCGCAAGAGGGAATGGGGATTGTCGAAGCTCGCGCGAATGGCGATTGTCCCCGTCGAACTGTCGAACTGGCCGCCGAGGTCTAAGATCTTGCCGCGTGCCGGAAACACCTCGCCGTTGGCCAATACCAATTGTAAGGGATTCTGGGCATAGCGTTCCGGATGCAGCCGGAAGTCCAAATAGTCTGTTTCCGAAATGTTGAAATAGACCAGCACCTTCGTGTTGTCCGACAGGCTGGTCAGCAAATTGTTTTCTTCGATCAGACTCCCCTGCTTGTTGGGGATGCGACCCAAAATACCGGAGAAGGGCGCACGAATGAGCGAGAGCCGTTTACGCATCACGGCCAACCGATAGTCGGCCTCTGCTCCCTTCAGTTTTGCCGCAGCCATGCGTCTCGCATTGTTCGACACCACCTTGCTTTCTGCCAGCTTTTCCACGTTCTGCAGGTCGATTCGCGCTTGCTCGGCGGCGGCCTTGGCTTTTGTCACCTCTTCGTTCGCACCGAAAATCGCAATACGGAAGAGGGGCTGGCCGGCTTTCACATACTGCCCCTCGTTGACATACACCTGCTGTAGCACGCCCGCTTGTTGAGAGCGAATTTCCACATTTCGCAGCGAGGCGATGTTCGCCACGTACGAGCGCGGCAGCGCAATGTCCTGCACCAGCGGGGTCGTTGCTGTATAAACCGGCACCACTTCTGCTTCTTTCTTGGCCTGACATGCACACAGGAGTAAGGATACCGCGAGACAAGTCAACCGAATTACATTCTTCATACTTAGTCTTTGTTTTGGACGTGGCCTCCGCAGAAGCCATTGGTCGTTCTCTATTTTCCGGCCGCCCGCAGGCCGTCGGTGCTATTCTTTTTGTTGAGTTCTTTTCTTCTCTTGACCGCAAGAGCAAGCGTCGCTTCGCAAGCGCCCGATAGCTCTCGCCTTCGCCCGCTCTTTTTCGTATCGGAGGGACACGAAAGGGAGGCGGAATGCGCGCAAAAGTACCATTTTCTGTCAACCGAACAAGTCGCACCCCCTGTTTTTTCGCTGTGCCGACACAATGTTTCCGCCTTCGAGGGCTGCATGTCGTGTCCATTTGACAAATCGGCGGAAAAAGCGATGGCGCGTCTCGGGCGCGCACAAAAAACAGGTGCGCATCAGCAAACGCTGACTCGCACCTGTTTTCTTAGAATGTGATGTCCAGACCGGCATCGACCAACGTGTAGTTTTTTCGCACCTCCACAATGGGCGCCGTGTCGTAGATCAGCCGATAGGTCCCGCGCAGACCGATGGCAGACGTGATACGATATTTGAGATCCACTGCCGCACCGAAACGGGTCTTACTGAAATACGTGTCGGGCGTTGCCTGGTGGATGGCCGTGGCCGTGAGTTCCCAGTTCTCGCCCAGTTTGCTGTTCACACTCACGGAGAGGTGACTCTTGATGCGGTGGCTGTATGCATTTTTCACCCCGTGAGGCGTCGGCGTCGCGCGTTCCCATTCCTCGTATTCGTAGAACAGGCCTGCGGCTGCGAAGACCAGGGTCGACGGACTGTGCACCAAACGATAGCGCGACTGCAGTCCCGACGAGAATTTGAAAACCATGCCGCGACTTCCCGCCCATTGCGATTCCGCGTACGGATACACTTCGAAAGCGCGGTCCAGCAGATAGCGATATTCCCCATGGATGTAGCCGCCGCTTAGTGTTACCTCCTTGCCGTATGAAGAGAACTCGAATTTGTTGAGCAGGTTCACCACGCGATCGCGATGAATCAGGAGGTTGATGTTGGCGCTGTTCTTAAAGGTCAGCACATTTTCCTTTTCCGTTTGGAAATTGAGCGAAGGGGTGATCGTGCCTTGCAGCGTCTTCGCGCTGTCGATGCTCATCGTCATGTTTTCCGAAAACAGCATCTGCGCGCCGACCCGCACGGGGGCCAAAAGGAGGAGGAAGAGGAGGAGTAAAGATCGATTCATGGGTGAGAAATGAAAAAGTCGGTTCGCGGTACACCGCGCGCCGGTGGGGCGTGTGTCCGGAAGTCGGGGTTGTTTTTTAGAGATTGAGTTCTGCGTCAGTGGACGCACGATGCGCGGTGTCTCATGGTCGCGAAGCGGTGGCCAAGCAGGCCGGTTGGGCCTGTTGTGCTGCCGATCGTGGTCGCGCCCCGCGGAGTGGGAATCGAGATGAGGCTCTTTTCGCCGTGGAGTGTTGAGACCCGGCACTCCGTGATCCGCACCTTTGTGCACTCGCCGCTCAGCGCATCACCGCAATTCGCCACGAGGGTGGGGTGGGACGCGGTGTGCGCGTTGCCCTTGGGCAGGTCGTGTACGTGCTGGGGTGAAACGCATTTCCTCGACTACATAGTCAGCGTGCAAGGGGGGAGAAGTTCTGCGGCTGATCAATCGTATTTGATGCAAGAACTACAAAAATAAGCATTTCGTCGGGGATGTGCAACGTTCGTCGGGATTATTTCGCACGGCATCCACTCGGCACAGACAAAACAAGGAGGGAAACGCAAAAAACACTCCATCTTTTTTCGTCGATCGCGTATCTTTCTTGAGAAGATTGGAGTGCGGAATTTTATACATCGATCGTCTACGTAACGCACCGCCCTCGCTCGTTTTCTCCTCACGCGTACGCGCGCATATCAGCTGCTTTTCGTTTTTCACCTTCACCTCTTCACCCACTCTTTACATCTTGCAATAGGTCAATGAATTAGGGGTGAAGGTTTTTCGCAAAAAGGGCCTTTCCCCTTCACCCAGATCTTCACCGGCCCCTTCACGCGAATATGTAATTTGAGGTCTGCATTTATGCATGTCGAGAAGCAAGAGAGGTAACATTGCGCTTTCTCGCTCGCGAGTGAAGCGAAGCGTGAAGGTCGAAGGACAAAAGCCTTCACCCTTATTGCGCTGTGCACAAATGAGTTGCGCCCTGCGGGTGAAGAGGTGAAGGCAAAAAACGAAAACCGCCTGACGCGCGCGCGAGGACTCGCACTGGATGCACGCGCGGGCAGCTCAAAGCGGAAATGAGAAGATCTGTACTTGTCGGTTGACTCTACAGGCGCTCCTGCTTGGAAAATCCATTCCTAAATACGCGCATCAACTCATTAAAACCTGCCTCACTCGAAGCATTTCAGAAATAATTTCCGATCTTTGTTCCGTTGTAAGCTTCATTGTTCTTTGTTTGATTCGCTTTTTTGCCACAGAACAGATATAAGAACTTTCGAGCTTACGCACGTTCTGGAGATGGTATTAGGAAAATGTCCTGTGTTGCTAGAAATCCTCAGCCAAGTCAAAAGACCTCGTAATGAAACACTAAACGCAATGACAAGTTATGGAAAGACAGACCTAATTTTACAAGAAGCAGCAGATGGGTTCTGCGCTTGGTTTATCTTGCAATACATGAGGGGATATAATCCCTTTGTGGCAATGATGTCGAAAGAAATTATAATACAAGGTTAATTAAAGTGACATATAATGCGACATAAGAAGATTTTTATTGGACTGGCATTTCTCTGTTTCATTGTGATGGGCGTAATCTTTCACTTTAGAAGAGATATTGTTGTTGCACCAATAAGGTGTGAAGTTTTGGAGGCTGATACAACAGTCTCGGATTCAGGAACGAAATCAGTATGCCACACAGTGTTGATTGATAATGCTCCGTATCTGGAACAAAATATCAGGCAATGCTTAGAGAGGTATTTTTGGAAGAATGTGTGTCTGGATTCTTTGGAGCGATATGAGTTCTATATGATCTATTTTTATAGAAAAACCAAGTATTTGACTTTGGACTTTAAAGAGGGTGGGCAATATAATCCTGTATATAGCCATTGGGATAATACAATGGATTGGAGAAATCACTATGAAGATAGATTAGGTCAAATAAGCTACTACAGACGTACAGATGGAAGCGTCTGCTATATTGTCTTTATCTATGATTCTGGTTGGGGGATTCGTATGCTTGTAGACACTGCAAAATCTGAAATGTATAGTGAGGATTGTAAGAACGCGAAAAGTCTTTATAGACTAAAGATGAAAGAGCTTAAAATCGTTGATAATGAAATATAGAAGTATTATAATAGCAGGTCTCTTGATAATACTCTTCTCCTCTTGTCTTAAGGAGAACGCTATTCCCATATCCTCTTCCTTCTCTATTGAGGTGGCGGAGGATAAGACCGCACCTGTTATCATTAAGCTACAGAATGATAGCTATGGTGCGGATGAGTATGAGTGGACCTTTGAGGGGGAGAGCCAAGTTATTAATGAGGGTTCTGCCGTTTCAATGAGGTTTATTTAGAAGCGCCGAAGAAAGAGAAAAAGGTGGCCGGAGAGTCGCCTGCTAAACAGAAGTATGTAAGATTGGACTCATACGACCCTCAGAAAGGTGAGATAGTCTCCCGTAAGAAAACCCAACTCGGTGAGGTGTCGGAAGAGACAGCTATTCGTTACCTCAAGGAGCTAGAGGAGAAGTATGCTCCCGGCTCAATCATTGCCGATGTTCCTTCTAATAATACAGGGGCAAATAATGAAATCTTTGAGCTTAACGGAGACAATGTTCTGCGTGGACAGATGATTCTTGAGGTACCTGTACAGAAGAAAGCGGACATACCACCAAACGTATTAGAATACGCGAAGAAGAATGATATTATCATTCGTGACGTGAATGGGAAAATTTATAATAAGTAGAGACACATGAAAGTTACATTTAGAGCCTGGAGTCAAGGCTATACAGAGTTACAAAGTGAGGGGGACACCCTATATAGATTAGATCGCTACAACAAGACTCGCTATTCTCGTCGAAAGAATCAGGAAGGTCTTTTGGAACTGGCCTCTCGCGAAGCGCATGAGCAACAAAATGTTTACTTTGCAACGATTCTCAATGAGGATGACAGCCCCTACTGCGCCATTGAGTCCAATGTGGGATACTTCGGTTTGGATTTCTTGAGGGATAACTACGATGACTATTTGACTTTTCAGTATCGAGAGCAACTCAACCAGGATGGCAAGCTATTTCTGAAAGCAATTTTCTTATTTGAATGCTACCCAGGCACAGATAAAAGGATGAGACGTATAGACTTCACATATACCCACGAAGGTGGGTGCTCGTCTGTTATCTATCAGGGGGAAGCTTACGATGGGACATTTGAGATGATTACAACAGAACATCCCTCCATCTCAGCCGAAGAGCTGGAGAAACTTTGGGTAGATTATCCTAAGTTTGGGGAATATGATCAACTCATACGCTTGGATCGTATCCCCCTGTTGGCTCGGGATCGTATCCTTGAGTATACAGACAAGGAGTTTCCTGCGTTTAGGCAGTATCTCCAGCGAGACATCGAAGGCTACCAAGAACCTAAGCAATGAATTCGAGTGGAGGTGCCGGTCATCAACAAGGCGCGTGCCAAGTTCTGTCCTTTCAACGAGGTTTATTTAGAAGCACCGAAGAAAGAGAAAGAGGTGGCAGGAGATTCGCCTGCTAAACATAAGTATATAAAATTGGATTCGTACGTCCCCAGTACAGAGATCGTATCTGGTAAGTAGACTCGGCCGTAGAGTCAACCGGCAAGTGCAATATGCAGTTATACATAATCAGGGAAAGTTTAAAGGTGGTCCTCCTGAAGAGTATTGGGGATTCAGTAGTAGTGGGATAGAAATCCATTTTTACTATGTTGAAGGAGAAATACGTTCATTCTTTCCTGTAAAGCAATGATAACTATGCAATATCGATTTGGTAAAATAGATTACTACGGAACGGATGGATTAAAGAAAACCATTCCCTCTATCATTCATTTAGGGAATGCTTCAAAGTATGGAATATTTTTCTGGTCTGAAGTGAATCACATAGACTTTGAGTATGCAGAGGAAATAGTTTCCTCAATAGAAATGCTACTGAGAGGCGAAGTCGACTTTTATGAAGGTTTTGGCTTTGAGATGTATATGATAGAGTGTGATAGAGAAAAAGCGGTAGTAAAGAATGTATACGAAGACGACCAGGTAGAAGCTATTATCCCTATCGAAGAGGTTTATGAACTGATGAGAGACTGGCGAGATTTTCAACGTGAGTATTATCACAACCATACCTCATCATAGAAATAGTAGGGTATACTACTTCGCCGCGGCGTAACCGTGCACCGCGACACGCTCCACATTGTGCACCGCGACACGCTCCGCGAACTGCGCACTATAGCGTTTTTCTCCACGACAGCGTCTATATTGAGGGCGCTACGCTTGTGAAAGAGCGCACCCGCGACCGCTGGCACGTTCGCCGCGACACGGTCTGGCGTTCGCGTGTGGACACTGCTCGCGCGGCTTCGCACCACACCGACACGCGCAACGAAAAGAAGACGACGCACAGCGGTTTCCTCTGGCCGCCGTTGTCGCTGATCGTCTTCCTTGCTGTGTTCGGCCTGATAGGCTACGCGCTGAAACGCAGAACGTAGACGAAAACGCCCCGCCGCTCAATACACAAGCGGCGGGGCTTACCTTTTTCTTGAGATCGCGAAAATGGTCTCCGAATACGTCCAAAACGCGTCCAAGATGTGCCGAAAAAAGACCCGACCTTACTGTTGCGGGCTTTCTTCTGCACATTGGCTAGGCGTGTAGTCGATGTTGTAAGTATACGAAAAATGGACGACTCCGCTAAAAGTGTGCGTGAGATCGTCCATTTAATGCGTAAACCTTTGATAATCAATGGTTGTTGCGGAGAGAAGGGATTATGAATTAAAATTTATAACTCTCTGTATCGTAACATTTTATACGTTTTTGTCTTTTCTTCTGTAGCCAGATTGTAGCCACAACAGAGTATTTTGAGAGTATGCACAGATACTGCTCATGAAAAAATGCGCCTGCATTATTCAGGTTCAAAAGTACAAACAAAATAAACCATCTCCAAATTATTCAAGATAAATTTATTGCAAAAGTTTTGGCTACAATTTTCGGTGCACGGTGCAAGCCCTTATATATAGGGGCTTGCACCGTGCACCGATGGTCATCTCGTAGCTCAAATAATGTAGAGAATGAAATATCGCTTTTAGGTTTATACTTATTGCTGTCCGGTAAAAGTTTTTCTAATGATAAAAATAAGGCTGAAACCCTCTTGCGGGATTTCAGCCTCTTCTATTACTTTGTTTGTTGCACTCAAAATGCTAGTAGCCTGTGCAAAAGTGCACTTTTTGCCAGACAACGATAAATCGTTTCAATCCAACTTATGGATCACACCACGAACCGGATAGTAAACCAAAGCATGGGTGAGGTCTAGCCCTGCTTTCTCTAACGCTGCGGCATAAGCCGACAGTTGAGCATAGTGCGTCTTGGTGTGAGCATTGAGGTCTACACCCTGGAATGACTTATAGTCCACCAAAACGGCACGCTTGGCACCATTATCGTCCGTGTAGTGCCAAATCAAGTCGATTTCTCCGCGGAGTGTACGACCATCATCGAGCGTCATTTGGAAAGGCACTTCTCGCTCCACACCATCCCCCTCTTTTTGAGGAAAGTGATTTTGCAAAACGCTATAAAGCCAATCGACAGCGGCGAAAATAGCATCTTTGTGTCCCATCAATTGTTTCGTCACACCATAGCCCCCAATGATACTGACCGCTGCGGCATCATTCTTGGCAGCTTCGCCACGATGATAGGCAGCAAAAATGTCGTGAATGCAGGTGCCAATGGTGGCATAGTCACTGCCCCATCCTCGCGTGTCAATGTCTACACCGTGTTCTCCCCATGCCGTGTGCGAACTAAATCTCTCAAACGATGCAATCTTGCTCGGAGAAAGATACCTTGCGCCGTAAGCAGTGTGGGAAGTAGGCTTTTCTTCCATAGCGTAGGTTTCAGCACACTCTGCAATCTCTTGTTCTGAAGGTGAGGTTATTTCCTGAACTGAGCAAGAAAACTCTGGTAATCCCCAAGGATTACCCGCATTAGCATTGGTGATACCCACATTCTTTAACCAAGTAAAACTATCCCCTACGCTTGTCGTGATGAGACAGTCCTTTGCGCGCGTCATACCCACATACAGCAGTCGCTTCTCTTCGCCTTCCTTTTGCTGTTTCAATAGACCAAAGAGAACAAGGTTCTTTATCTTATCCACAAGCGTATCATCTATTTTAGACATCCCATCTTTCACGATTTTAGGGAACAAGTGCAGATAATATGTCTTGGTAAAAGGATTGCCTTGTGGCGCATTGTCATCTGCCACCACTTCACGCACCCTCATAAAGGACTTCTTGATGAGTTCCGAATCGCTCAGCGCATCCTCGTTCAGTTCGTTCATGATCACCACAGGCCATTCCAAACCCTTCGCCCCATGATAGGTAAATACCTTCACAGTGTCTGACTGATTGTCCTTTTCTCGGTCGGGTTCTACGCTGTTGAGATAATAGATGAAGGCACTAATGGAAGTGCCGAGTCCCATTTGAAGACACATTTGGTCGTAATCATTAGCCAATTGCAAAACCGTAGAGAGGTTTTGTTTACGAATATGCTGGTCGCCCCATCGTGCCGTGAGCGCAGGAAGATTGCACTCATAAATCAGCGCCTTCACCATTTCTGGGATAGAAAGATGCTTAAAGCCATCTATTTGTTGCAAAAGTTGTTTGACCTCAGCGGCTTCTTCCCTCCAATCATCTTCTTTCAATTTGCTATTTTCGTCTAAATGTGCATAATTGCCATTAGCGTCTTTAGCCCAAACATAGTCGATACGTTCGCGAAGGATTTCTGCCGTCTGCTTTCCCCACAAGAGTCGCATCAAGTCGGCAATCACATGTTTGTTTGACGCATCTTGCACAAATTGCAGTAAGGTCACCACCAATTGCACCTCTATGCGT
>ERZ1699231.327-NODE-327-length-13164-cov-3.031602_pt1 | contig 13164 bp, 10 predicted proteins | sample MGYA00581551_ERZ1699231 | MGnify/ENA primary metagenome ERZ1699231 (study PRJEB42319, sample SAMD00040326) | human oral metagenome | material: saliva | host: Homo sapiens | study: EMG produced TPA metagenomics assembly of PRJDB4115 data set (Metgenomic analysis of... | reverse complement strand
AATTCTCCAATAGTATATCCACGACGGATGGCTTCAGAGAGGTAGAAGAGACGGTCGTCTTGAGCTTTGACAATCTTCTCAACCAAAGCATCGTCTGTGACGTCCGCAAGCTCAGGCATTTCATTGTGGTAAACACCGATTTCAAGTGAACGGCAGGCTTTAAGAAGTGATTCTTCGATGTTACGACCGATAGCCATAACTTCACCTGTTGCTTTCATTTGAGTACCAAGACGACGTTCACCGTGTTCAAATTTATCAAATGGGAAACGTGGAATCTTAGCAACCACATAGTCAAGAGCTGGTTCAAACATAGCGTAAGTTGTACCAGTGACTGGGTTAATCATTTCATCAAGTGTCAAACCAACAGCGATCTTGGCTGCCAATTTGGCGATTGGGTAACCAGTTGCTTTTGAGGCAAGGGCTGATGAACGAGACACACGTGGGTTTACTTCGATAACATAGTACTTGAAGCTATTAGGGTCAAGAGCCAACTGTACGTTACAGCCACCCTCAATTTTAAGGGCACGGATAATCTTCAAGCTGGCATCACGAAGCATTTGGTTTTCAATATCTGACAAGGTTTGCGTTGGGGCAAATACGATTGAGTCCCCTGTGTGGATACCAACTGGGTCAAAATTTTCCATGTTACATACCACAAGAGCATTGTCCGCGGCATCACGCATAACTTCGTATTCGATTTCCTTGAAACCAGCGATAGAACGCTCAATCAAACATTGTGTTACTGGTGACAATTTCAAGCCATTTTCAGCGATTTCACGAAGTTCTTCTTCGTTGGCACACATACCACCACCAGTACCACCAAGGGTAAAGGCAGGACGCACGATAACTGGGTAACCAATTTCTGTCGCAAAGGCAACTGCTTCTTCAACCGTATTGACGATTTCAGATTCTGGAATAGGTTGTTCCAAATCTTCCATCAATTGTTTGAAGAGGTCACGGTCTTCGGCTTGGTCAATGGCAGACAATTTTGTTCCCAAAAGCTCTACTCCGAGTTCTTCAAGAATACCAGCTTTTGACAATTCCATTGCCATGTTCAAACCAGTTTGTCCCCCAAGTGTTGGCAAGAGAGCATCAGGACGCTCTTTACGAAGAATACGTGTGACAAATTCAAGCGTAATTGGTTCAATGTAAACCTTGTCTGCGATTTCTTTATCAGTCATGATTGTCGCAGGGTTAGAGTTGACAAGGACAACACTGTAACCTTCTTCTTTCAAGGCCAAGCAGGCTTGCGTACCAGCGTAGTCGAACTCAGCAGCCTGACCGATGATGATAGGACCAGACCCGATAACCATAATTTTTTTAATATCAGAACGTTTAGGCATAATTTATGATACAAAGCCCGTTAAGGACCCAGTGAAAATAGGAAACGTGACGACGACGCCTAAGCGTCTAGTCACCGTTTATCTTTTTCACATAGTCCTTAGGGCGTGTTCACTTCCGTGAACCTGTATCTTCTCCTTTCTATTTGACAACTCTCTGGTTGTCATTAAATAAGGTAGTAGACTGGGGCGAACAAGAGTCATACCCCACTATAGTCACTAGACAGTTGCAATTAACGACGTGCTTTTTCAGCTTGGAAAGCATCAATCAATTCCAAGAACTCATCAAAGAGATAGCTAGCATCGTGTGGACCAGGTGCTGCATCTGGGTGGAATTGCACTGAGAATGCAGGGAAGTCACGGTGACGAACACCTTCAACTGACTTATCGTTAATTTCTTCGTGTGTTACCATGAGGCAATCTGGAAGTGACTCACGGTCAATGGCATAACCATGGTTTTGGCTTGTAAAATCAACACGACCAGTCGCAATTTCACGAACCGCATGGTTAAATCCACGGTGACCAAACTTCATCTTGTAGGCCTTGGCACCATTAGCCAAACTAAACAACTGGTGACCCATACAAATACCAAAGATTGGAATTTTACCTTGGATGCCACGAATCATATCAAGTGCATATGGTACATCTTCAGGGTTACCTGGACCATTTGACAACATCACACCATCTGGATTAAGGTGAAGAATTTCTTCAGCAGTGATATCATGTGGCACAACAGTCACGTTACAATCACGTTTTGAAAACTCACGCAAGATAGAGTGCTTGAGACCAAAGTCAACCAAAACGATATTTTTACCAACACCTGGTGCTGGGTAGGCTGTCTTAGTTGATACCTGCTCAATATTGTTGGTTGGCAAAACAGTCGCACGCAATTGGTCTTGCAAGTGCTCGATACTGTCACCAGGGTTGGCCAAAGTGGCTTTCATGGTACCGTGTTGACGGATAATCTTAGTCAAGGCACGTGTATCAATACCAGAGATACCAGGGATGTTTTTCGCTTTCAAAAACTCATCCAAGGTCATTTGGTTACGCCAGTTGCTGGCACGACGGCTAGCCTCTGACACAACGACACCCTTAGTCGTTGGCTTAATTGACTCATAGTCGTCACGGTTAACACCATAGTTACCAACAAGTGGATAAGTAAAAGTCAAAATTTGACCATTGTAAGACTGGTCTGTGATAGATTCTTGATAACCTGTCATACCAGTATTAAAGACGATTTCACCCGTCACATCCACATCAGCACCGAAGGCCTGACCTTCAAAAATAGTGCCGTCTTCCAAAATAAGTAAACGTTTTGCCATTATAGTAAATTGTTCCTTTCACTAAGATACAAAGGGCGTTAAACATCTGAATGAAAAGCAAATCCAACAGAGAAGCTCCAGCCTCTAGGAAGATTTGTCTCTTTTCAAAGATTTAGCCCATGTTCTTTTTCGTCTGATTCTCTCAGGAATCGGTTAACGTTGTTTACGCTTTGCCATTTAAAATAGCTTCAATAATTGCCATACGGACAAAGACCCCGTTTTGCATCTGAGCAACGATACGAGCCTTAGGTGCTTCAACCAGACTATCAGCAATCTCCACATCACGATTAACCGGAGCAGGGTGCATGATAATCGCCTGATCAGCTAACTTGGCATAACGTTCTTCAGTCAAACCATAGAGAGCATGGTAGTCTTCTTTTGAAAATCCTTTATCATCCCCATGACGCTCGTGCTGAACACGAAGCAACATGAGAACATCCAAGTCCTCAATGACGTCGTCAATGGCCACATGCTGACCATAAACATCAAACTCATTCGAGTACCACTCTGCCGGACCAGCAAAATAAAGCTGAGCACCCAAACGCTTGAGAATCTGCATATTTGACTTGGCGACACGCGAATGCGTAATGTCACCTGCAATACAAATCTTAAGATTTTCAAAGGTTCCGAACTCTTCGTAAATGGTCATCAAGTCAAGCAAACACTGACTTGGGTGTTGCCCTGAACCATCACCACCATTGACAATAGAGGTCTGAATAGTTCTACTATCAATCAACTGCTTGTAGTAATCGACTTCCGAGTGGCGGACCACACAGATGTCAACGCCCAAAGCAGACATGGTTAAGATCGTATCATAGAGGGTCTCACCCTTGTTCACCGAGCTAGTTCCAGCATCGAACTCAATCACATCCAAGCCTAGTTTTTTCTCAGCCACTTCGAAGGACTTGTGCGTTCGTGTTGAATTTTCAAAAAAGAGATTGGCAGCGAAATACTGTCGATCCAGCTGGAAATCAGCTCTGCCATTTTTAAAATCTCCACCTCGACGAATCAGGCCCAAGACCTCTTCATTCGTGAGGGTTTCCATTGTCACCAAATGTTTCAGTGACACTTTTCCATCTGCAATCGCCATAGTTTTTCCTTTTAAATTGATTGACTAATCTTTGCTACCTTTTTTAGGATCTGGCAAAATTTGGTAAAGCAAGATACCAAGAATGGTTGAACTTGCCACACCCGTAATTTGAAGACCACCAAGGTCAATCATCAAACCACCGATACCAGATACCAAGATAACACTAGCAATCAAGAGATTCTTTTTATTATCAAAATCAATCTTATGTTCAACTAAAATTTTCAAACCGCTAGCAGCGATAACCCCAAAGAGGGCAATAGATAATCCGCCCAATACAGGAGTTGGAATAGAATGCAAGAGTGCTGATAGCTTACCAATAAAGCTCATCAAGACCGCAATCACTGCTGCGCCCGCAATAACGTAAACTGAGTAGACCTTACTGAGGGCCATAACCCCAATATTTTCACCATAAGAAGTTACCGGAGGAGCTCCAAAGAACCCAGCGATAATCTGTGCCAAACCATCACCAGTAAGGGTGTGGTCAAGTCCTGGATCTTTGAAGTAGTCACGCTCAGTCAAACTGTTTAGAACCATGACGTGACCAAAGTGTTCGGTCATCGTCACAAAGGCAATCGGAGCCATGGTCAAAATCGCACTTGGATAGAGCTTAAAGCTATAATCCACAAATGGAATGTCAAAGTTTGGAACTTGAATCCAATGTGCCGCCGCTACCTCTGAGAAATTGATAAAACTATGTCCTGTCAGCAAACCAAGAACCGCTGAGAAAATATAGCCCACAATTAAACCAAGCAAAATTGGGATAACACCGACAATCTTCTTGCCATACATGTTAAAGAGGATAACCGCAAAGAGGGTCACCATCGAAATCAATAGAGCATAGATACTATAGCTTTTATTTAAAGTTGTCGCATCATTGACTGCATTGGCTGCAAGGTTCAAACCAATCACCATGATAATGGGACCAACCACGATTGGTGGAAGGACCTTATCAATCCAGTCTTTACCCGCATACTTAACAATCAGAGCCACAAGCAAGTAAACCAAACCACCAGCCATGGCACCTTGAGCGACCGCTGCAATTCCATCAGTCTTCATAAGTGTCTGCATAGCCGCAATATAGGCAAAGCTAGACCCCATGTAAGCTGGAATTTTGTACTTGGTCACCGTCAAGTGAGCCAAAGTTCCCAAACCAGATGAGAAAAGAGCAATAGCGGGATCAATCCCAACCAAAATCGGCACAAGCACCGTCGCACCAAACATGGCAAACAAGTGCTGGAATGACAAACCAACCAATAAACCAGGTTTTGGCATATCATTCACATCATATTTTACGTTATTCACGATATCAAAGGACTCCTTAAATTAAGATACAAAGGGACGCTTTGGCTTAGCCAAACATTTCTGTAGAAAAATAGGAAGTCGACAACGCACTCCCAAGAGTGCTAGGAGACTTATCTTTTTTCCTAAGAAATGAGTCCCGTGTTCAATTAGTAAGATACAAAGCCCGTCTAAAGCCTAAAGCAAAAATAGGAAATATGATGACGGAGCGCCAGCTCCTAAGAATATTTATCTTTTTTGCACAAGGCTTAGGGCGTGTTCAATTAACAAGATACAAAGGGCGTTTCACCCTATCCGTCAGTCAACTTAGCTTGGATCGATAATGTTGACGCTATCTTTGCCATCAACTTCTGCAACCAAAACTTCGATTTCTTCTGACTCACTAGTTGGGATATTTTTACCAACATAGTCCGCACGGATTGGCAATTCACGGTGACCACGGTCAACCAAGACAGCCAAACCAACACGCGCTGGACGCCCATGGCTAACGATATTATCAATAGCTGCACGAATCGTACGACCTGTGTAAAGCACATCATCCACAAGGATAACATCTGTACCATCAATTTCAATAGGGAAAACAGATGTGTCTTGCTCAGCCTTAACATCATCACGGAAAGCCTTAGTGTCAAGCTCAATCAATGGCACATCAAGGTTTTCCAACTGTTTCAAGCGCTCTTGAATACGCTGTGCAATATAAACACCACGTGTCTTAATACCAGCCAAGACAATCTTGTCGAGATTTTTGTTACGTTCAATAATCTCATAAGTGATACGTGTAATGGCACGTTTCATGGTTACGTCATCGACGATCTCTTTTTTCTTCATAAAAAGAACCTTTCTAAATACAAAAAAATCCCCTCGAAAACAAGGAGATACACAAAAATATGAGTACAGTTCACCCGTACACTTCTCATGGCTCCTTGCCTGCCTCTCTGGACAGTGATTAAAGGACTTATTTAATTAGGTAAATTATAGCAAATTTCAGACTCTTTTACAAGAAAAAAACGGACACCTCTACCAAGAAAGACTATCCGTTTAATAACTGTTAAGCTTCTCTCAACTTCTCCAAGGTTTCCTTGAAAATAGCAGGGTCTTCCGCTGTAAATTCGACCAATTCTCCAGTCGTAGGATGCGTGAACCCAAGGGTCTTAGCATGTAGAAATTGTCCATGGCCCTTGAGGGTCTTGCGTGGCCCATAAAGAGGATCGCCCGCCACCGGGTGACCGATATAAGCCATGTGCACACGAATCTGGTGTGTGCGACCTGTTTCCAGCTGCAACTCTACCAAAGTATAGTTGCCAAAACGTTCAAGAACGGTAAATCGTGTTACTGCAGGTTTTCCTTTAGCTGTGACTGCCTGCTTCTTGCGGTCCTTGTCCGAACGCCCAATCGGAGCCTCAATCACGCCTCGATCGTTAGGCAAATTGCCATGCACGATAGCCACATACTTACGAAGGGACTTCTTATCCTTAAGCTCAGCCGCCAAAGCATTGTGGGCCTTATCATTCTTAGCAATCATAAGGAGACCAGACGTGTCCTTGTCAATACGGTGGACAATCCCTGGACGAACCACACCATTAATAGACGAGAGGTCCTTGACATGATACATCAAGGCATTGACCAAGGTACCAGACGTGTGACCAGCTGAGGGATGGACCACCATGCCTTGAGGCTTGTTGACCACTGCCACATCTGCATCTTCGTAGATAATATCCAAAGGAATATCTTCAGCCTTGTATTCCAAGACCTCTTCTTCTGGCAATTCATAGGTGATGACATCACCCTCTTTAACCGCATACTTGGCCTTTGCCGACTTACCATTAACCAAGACCGTTCCAGCCTTAATCGCTTCATTGGCCTGACTACGTGACAATTCTGTCAAATCTGCCAAAGCCTTGTCCAGACGGTTTCCCGCCTCTTTAATGATGACTTCCATTTTCCTCTTTCCATAAGATTAAAATCAAGAGCAGTACGCCCACCGTTAGATAGGAGTCTGCCACGTTAAATATTGCAAAATCAATAAAATCAAGCTGAACCATATCAACCACGTAACCCAAGTGCACACGGTCAATAAAGTTACCAATACCACCTGAGATAATCAAAACCAAAGATAGCACCAACCAAAGACTCTTCTGGTAATTCTTAACCAGATAAACCATAGCCGCACCAATCACTAGAACCGTCAAAATCACAAAGAAATATTTCTGATTCTGTAAAAGCGAAAAGGCAGCACCACGTTTTTGCAGATAGGTCAAGCTGAAAAGTCCAGGAATCGCCTTGATAACTTGGTTAAGGGCAATATTTGCCACAACCCAATGCTTAACCCACTGATCCAAACCAATCAAAGCCAGAATAGCCAAAGGAATCGCAACCTTACGCATAAATCCTCCTATGGTTTGTAAGTATCAAAGTAGTCAAACATAACATTGACAAACTTGAGAGCACAAGATGACAAGTTAATCCCCTTACGACGGACATAAACCATCTTGTTATCCAAATTATCCTCAAGCGGAATCACCGTAATCCCGTTCACACTTTGTGCATCCAAGAAGCCAGACCCCGTCGCATAAGCATCCGTACGTTCCAAGATACCGTTCAAAGTCGCACGGTCTGTCACGTTAAACATCAGAGACGAATCTGACGTATCCACAAAGTTCTCAGAATAGTAAAGGTACTCGTCCTTCTCCTGAGTGAAACGCACTGTAGGCAAGGCCGCCAAGTCCTCCATGACCAGACTTTCTTTTTTAGCCAGAGGATGCCCCTTACGGAGATAAATATGCGTCTTAAACGGAATCAAATCAATAGCCTCAAGCCCAAGCTTGTCCATATTTTGATGGATTCCCTTGCTATTTTGACGATTCAAATAGATAATCCCAATCTCACTGTGCCCCTTGGCTACCTCATCCAAAATCTGAATAGTCGTAGACTCAAAGATACGGAAATCCTTATAATCAGGATAGCGCTCTGAAAAAGTCGTAATCAAAGGTGGCAAAAAGTCATAGTGCTGACTAGCAATCGAAAACTGGTTGCCCTTTTCAGAAGCATTGAGATAGCGATTTTCAAAACTATCAAAACTGCGTACCACCTCAAGTGCACGCTCATAAAAAGTCATGCCCTGACTGGTCAAGACAGCCCCCGTCGTTGTACGGGTGAAAATTTGGAAATTCAGCTCCTGCTCCAAATCCTTGATAGCCACCGAAAGGCTAGGCTGACTCACAAAGAGCTTGCTGGCTGCCTCACGGAAGGTTCCGCTGTTGGCAATGGCTACGACATAACGTAGTTGTTGTATGTTCATGTGTGACACTTCTTTCTTGAAAAATCAATCACTCCTATTATACCAGATTTTATCCTCTTTTGTTGATACTAAAAAGCTCAGGCACCCCTGAGCTTGAATTAATTAAAAAGTAGTCTTATTCGTCTGATTTGTCTGTCAAGAAGTACTCGTTTTCACGTTTGTCATAGTCAAAGGTCAAACGAACAGCATCTACCTTACCACTTTCTGGATTATAATCACGGTAGCTAAGACTGACTGACTGAGTGAGATCGCCTTGTTCAGTTTGTGTCATTTCATGATAAGTGAAACTAGCCTCTGGGTGTTTTTCAACCACCTCAGAAAGTCGTGTCCCCTTGAGCAAATCAGCTTGTGTACCTACAGACAACTTTTCATAGTCATCTTTTGTCCAGTTGCTATGATAGTCATCGACTTCTTTGACCTTATCATAGTCGAAGGTTGCTGAGGCAGATTTCAAAACATAGACACCGTCTTTTATCTCGAAAGTCAAACGAACATAGTTGTTTCCATCTGTATTTTCTTTTCTATAGGTAAGATCTAACAAATCTGGTTTATCTTCCTCGTAAGCATCACTATACTCGGCATCAGTCGCCTTACCGTGAGCATCCAAGACCTCATCCAATGTCAAAGTACCAACCTTCAACTCCTTAAACTGATCCTCAGTCCAGTCAAACTTATTATTCTCATCGATATACAGATAAGCTCTATCGTGACCGTCACTTTGGAACTGTTCAGCGTGGTTCATGACATATTTCACCGCTTGATAACCTGCTCCAGCAAGCGAAGTCATAAAGAAGATGATTGACATGACTAGGGCAATAATAGATAGTGCCTTGCGTGTCGACTTCAGACTCAAAACCAAAGTCACAATAGCTAGAATGATAAGGAAGAAGGCAAGGAAAGTAAAGACAAAACCGATAGGAAGCGTCCAAGACAAAATGACAAATAGAATCCCCAAAACTAGGATAATGATTGGCAAAGCAATATTAACAAAAACATTGTTCTTGGTTACTTTTGGTTTGTAATAAGGGTTTTCCAAAGGTATCTGACTTGCCTTTGGAGCTTCTTTTTCTTGCTCTTTCTCCATATTCAACTCAGGCATTAGCTTAGGAGCTTCCTCCTCTAATGCCACCTGAGCCTCGTCTGGTTGCGTATCTGCTACTGAGTCAGCTGACACCTCTTCAGTAGCTTCAGAGCTATCCACCTGCTGAGCCTCAACCTGCTCAGACACTTGGACACTTGGTTCCTCCGAAGCAATGACAAAGCTCTCTTTCTTAGCTTCCATAAACTCCTCAGGACTTGGTTTACGTCCATTGACGTCCTCAAAGTGACGCACCCATTCTTCTCTAGTTGCCATAGCCGACTCCTTTATCTCTTTTTCTTTATTTTATCATACTTTAATCTGGTCTTATGAAAATAAGGTCGGATATAAGAGAGAATTTTTTGAGACTACCTTAGGTGCTTAAGCGACAAGCCATCTCATGAAAATAGACGAAAGAAGAAAAGAAACTGCACCTAAAAGTAAGATTTTTTCGATCACACTTTTTGGGGCAGTTCAATATTAGTAAGAGTAGTTTTTATATTTATATGTATAGTTATGTATCTAGTCCTTTTTAATCTCCAAACTAAGCTTATAAAAACTATAAAGGCTATAAGCAATTGCAATGATCCCCAAGAAACCAAAGTATACATTATCCTTTAAACTCTTCATATAAATCCCAATTATTATAAAGAGAAGGGTATTGATCAAAATGACTAATCTTTTATTTTCTATCTTGCCTATTTTAAGTACCAATAGTCTAATAATAAGTATCGATGGAGAGAATAAAACGGCAATTATTGTAAGTAAAAATTTTTTTCTGCTAATTAAATTAGCTTTAATGTCTTTTTGAGATTCTTTTTCAATATTCATCTCTTTAAATAATAGTTCCAGTGAAACATTATCAGGTTCACTTTTTCCTAATTCCCATTTAGAAATCGTCTGACGAGTAACAAATACTTTATCTGCAAGTTCTTGCTGAGTCATACCTGTTTTAATTCTATATTCTTTAATCAACGTAGCAATGTCCATTTTAATACCCCTAGCTTATTTCTATTCTTTGATAAAAGGCTCTGCTAACAAAATTGCTATTACTATTATATAGAGAGGATGTTTATAAATAAAGTAAGTAGCAACGAGTAATAGAAACAATAACATTCTCGTAACCCACGGATATCTGTTTGATAAACTGACCAATAAATTAACTAAAGGTTTCAGTATCAACCCCATTAATCCAAAAGTAAGCACCTATATAAAATTAGTTTTGTTTTTCTTAATAAATTGTAACATTAAGAATACCTCCTCAGATTTGTTACTTTAAATTTATCAAGACCCATGACTAAAAGCACGCAACGAATAGTAAAATATGCGCAACGTCCTTAGAAACTAGGATGCAACGCTCCAAGTCATTACGCAACGAGGAGAATAGTACCTCTTAAAAGTACGAAATGGTAGTACATTAGAACCTAAAGGCAGTAAAATTTTACAATACTACAAAAGACATGGCAATAGAGAAGAAATAAATAACAATTGAAGTGATAAACAAGCCAATAAATCGTTTCCAGCTCCCTTTTTGATTGAGCTTGTCTACAGTTTCCTTAGTGACAAGAGACTGGCTTTGCTCGAATGTATAATTTAAGAATTTCAATAGCTTTCTCCTTCTATCAAGAAAAAACAGGAAGGTTTCCCCTCCTGTCCCTTAATTAATCCTCATCTGGACCTGATTTATAAGTAAGGTAGAATGTATCTTCACCTTCTTTGGTATCAAATGACAAGTAAACACTCTTGAGTTTGCCATCTTCAGCCTTATAATCACTATAAGAAATAGTCATTTCTTTTGTGAATTCACCTTGACGAGATGTTGAAATCGTGTATTCTGCACTTGAAGCTTTAGGGTGATCCTTAACGACATCTTCAAGTTTCGTACCATTTGATGGATCAGTGTAATCACCCTTATTGAGAGCATCAAACTGTTCTTTTGTCCAATCAGATTTATAAGATTTATCAACTTCTACCTTATCTTGAGGGAATCTACCTGAAGCATATGACAAGATAAATGTACCGTCATATTGTTTCTTAAAGTTTAGGTAGACACTCTCGCCATAGTCTTTACCAGAGTATGTCAACTTCAACTCATCACCTGACACCTCAGCATCTGACGCCTTGCCGTATGTTTTAACGATTGATTTAACAGTGTCTTTACCTGCTTTCAACTTCTTGAACTTAGATTCATTCCAATCAAATTTAGCATTTTTGTCAATGTAGTCGTTGACATCAGTACTATCACCTTTTGAGTCTGATTTTGAATCGCTGTCGTCATCTTTCTTGTCAGCGTCATCGTCGTCTTTATCAGCAACTTTTGATGTCTTGCTTGAGCTTGTGTTGTTGTTGCTAGCATTTTGAGAGATTTGGAAAATCAAACCACCAATAGACACAAAGAGCATGAGACCAACAACGCCTATTGCAATGATTGAAAGCAATTTCTTGCTTGATTTAAGGCTAAAGACAAGCGAAACAACTGCTACTGCAACTGCGAGGACTGTCAAGATGATGAAGACCCAAGCAGGACTTACAAACCATGCCAAGACTGCAAAGATTACTGAAAGTGCAATCGCAACGATTGGCAAGATAAGATTGAAGAGAGGTTTATCTGCTGAGCCAGCTGCTGCTGGATTAGGAACTGTTCCAAATCCTTGAGCTGATGAGATAGGTGCCTTTTCAAACATGCTTGAATCAAATTGTGGTGTTGGTTGTTGCACAGGTGCTTCTGAGAAAGATTCTGCACCAAATGGTGATTCACTACTTGCTTGTTCTGCGACAGCATCTTCAGCTGTTTCAGCCACATCTGCGATATCATCTTGTTCTGTGACTTCTTCAGTAGCAACTGGTTCTGGAGCTACTTCTTCAGCGACAGGTTCATTAGCTGGTGCTTCTACAGATGCTGCTTGAGCAGCCAAAGCACTTGTATCAAAGTCAGCTGCTTTAGCATCCAAAAATTCTTGGGGGCTAGGCTTACGCCCGTGTACCGACTCAAAGAGTTCAGCCCATTCTGCTTTAGTTGACATAAAAATCTCCTTTTTTCAAGAAATCCAAACAAGAGGTCACTTCAGCTTAGCGAAGTTTTCTATAGTTAGGATTTAGACACCTATCTCTGATAAGAGCAAGTAGCATGCGTCCCTTCAAAAGCCAGGCATAGCCTAAGGCAACCTTTTCCCTCTATCTAGTCCCATTGTTCATTTTCTTGTTGATAATCCCATTCTACCATATTTAAAGACCCCTGTTAACCGTTTCCCAAAAGGTTTTTTTCTGCTACAATAGTAGGTATAATGCACCAAAGGAGTTATATATGAAAAACATTAAAAAGTACATTCCATTAATTATTGTACTTGTTATCGCAGGCCTAGGTTTTGCCTTTCGTGAGAACATCGCACGCGCCGTTCGTGGAGATGCTTATGTTGATAATAAGATATTCACTAAACAATTAGAAAAAGCCCAAAAATCTGGAAAAGATGCCTTCCCACAGTTGTCAGATAAGGTCGGTAAGGACGAAGCTGAAGTTATCCTCCATACTTCAAAGGGTGATATCACAGTCAAACTCTTCCCTACACTTGCTCCTAAGGCTTCTGAAAACTTCTTGAAACATGCCAAGGACAAATACTATGATGGACTTACCTTCCACCGTGTCATCAAGGACTTCATGATTCAAAGTGGTGACCCTAAGGGTGACGGTACTGGCGGAGAATCTATCTGGAAGAAAGGTTTCGCTGTTGAGCCTACAC
>ERZ1699231.293-NODE-293-length-14114-cov-2.661114_pt1 | contig 14114 bp, 10 predicted proteins | sample MGYA00581551_ERZ1699231 | MGnify/ENA primary metagenome ERZ1699231 (study PRJEB42319, sample SAMD00040326) | human oral metagenome | material: saliva | host: Homo sapiens | study: EMG produced TPA metagenomics assembly of PRJDB4115 data set (Metgenomic analysis of... | reverse complement strand
CTTTATGTGTCGTGCCGTACACGATTTTGTCCGTTAACGCCATGGCAAGGGCGGAAATCAGGAAACAGATGTGGGTAATGCACTGCCACATGATTTGTTTTTCGGTCAGGTTGGCGGCGTTGAGGAAGGTTTGCAGCAGATGGATGGAGGAAATGCTGATGATGGACATCGACAGCTTAACCTTCAAAACCGATGCGTTAACATGGCTGAGCCATTCGGGCTGGTCGGGGTGTTCGTTAACGTGGAGGCGGGAAACGAAGGTTTCGTAGCCGCCGATAATGACCATGGTCAGCAGATTGGCAATCATCACAACGTCAATCAGGTTCAACACGGCCATCATGATGGTGTTTTCATCCATGATGCCGAGATTGGTGACCAAATGCCATAAGGATTTGAGGAATTTGTAGGCGTAAATGCCTTGGGCGACAATCAAGCCCAGATAAATCGGCAGTTGCAGCCAGCGGCTGGCGAAGATGAAATGCGCGAAGATGCCCATTCGGTCGCGGGGCGTGTGTTTGGTCGGGGTAGAATGTTCCATAATATGTTATGTTTGGGAAAGACAGGGGGCGGCATTTTAATGGAAAAAATTTCAAGCTGCAATCTTATTAGTGGCTGAATTTAAAAAGAAAGGCCGTCTGAAAACAGGATGTCGGCTTTTTGTTTTCAGACGGCCTTGTAGGTTGTCAGGTCGGGCAAACACGCGCAAAATCGCTTTGCTTTTTAGAGATGGATATTATGCCCGCAGATTCGTTTTTTTATTATTTGGTGTTGGTCGGCTTTGCCGCCGGGTTGATGGATGCGGCGGTTGGCGGCGGCGGGCTGTTGCAGATTCCCGGATTGTTCAACCTATTGCCAAATACTACGCCTGTGGCTTCGGTGATGGGTGTCAATAAATTTGCTTCCTGCTGCGGCACGTTGACCGCGACGGGGCAATACCTGCGCCGAATCCCCGTGCCGTGGAAAATGCTGCTGCCTGCCGCGGCGTTGGCGTTTGCCGCTTCCTATTTGGGCGCAAAAACGGTGGTGTATTTCCCCGTGCAATACATGAAACCGGCAATGTTGGTCATCATGATTGCCATGTGTCTGTATACTTTTTTGAAAAAAGACTTGGGCCAGACGGTGCGCACTGAAAAGCTGACGCGCCGCGAAACTTTATGGGGCTTGTTTTTCGGCGCGTTAATCGGGTTTTACGACGGTGTGTTCGGGCCGGGAACGGGCAGCCTGCTGGCTTTCGTGTTCGTCCGCTTTTACGGCTATGATTTTTTAGCGGCCAACGCCTCGGCAAAGGTCATCAATTCGACCACCAATCTTGCCGCGCTGACGTTTTTTATCCCGCAAGGCCATGTCGTGTGGGCATGGGCGATACCGTTGGCGGTGGCGAATTTGTGCGGCGGAACTAAATTACTGCGTTACGGATTTATGTTGCTGCTGTGTCTGACCATTGGGAAGTTTGCTTGGGATTTATTGGGTTGATATCGAATGAAAAAAGGCCGTCTGAAAGTTTCAGACGGCCTTTGCGTTTTACAGTTTAACCGAATGCTCGCGCGTTTCGTGGAACACGATGTCCGGCCAGCGTTCCTGCGTCAGATTTAAGTTGACGCGGTTAGGCGCGAGGTAGGCGAGGTTGCCGCCTGCGTCTATCGCCAGATTGCCTGCGTTGGCTTTTTCAAATTCTGCCAGTTTTTTCTTGTCTTCACACGATACCCAGCGCGCCGACCAGATGGATGCGTTGTCGAACACGGCTTCCACGCCGTATTCGTTGGCCAGCCGCGAGGTAACGACTTCAAACTGCAACACGCCGACCGCGCCCAAAATCAAATCTGCGCCGCTCATCGGTTTGAAGACCTGCACCGCGCCTTCTTCGCCAAGCTGTTGCAAGCCTTTTTGCAGTTGCTTGATTTTCAGCGGGTTTTTGATGCGGACGCTGCGGAACAGTTCTGGCGCGAAGAATGGGATACCGGTGAACGCTAGTTGTTCGCCTTCGGAGAAGCTGTCGCCGATTTGGATGTTGCCGTGGTTCGGGATGCCGATGATGTCGCCGGCGTAGGCTTCTTCCACCAGCTCGCGGTCGTGGGACATGAAGGTTACCACGCTGGAGGCGGCGATTTCGCGGTTGATGCGCAGGTGTTTCATCTTCATGCCGCGCTCGAATTTGCCGGAGCAGACGCGCAAGAAGGCGATGCGGTCGCGGTGTTTCGGGTCCATATTGGCTTGGATTTTAAAGATAAATCCGGAAAACTTCGGCTCGTCCGGCTCGACCATGCGCACGGTCGCATCGCGCGGTTTCGGCGCGGGCGCCCATTCAATCAATGAATTGAGGATTTCCTGAATACCGAAGTTGTTAATTGCCGAGCCGAAGAACACGGGCGTGAGTTCGCCAGCGAGGAATTCGTCGAGATTGAACTCGTTGGAAGCGGCCTGCACCAATTCGATTTCGTCGCGCAACTGTTGGATTTCCAACGGAAAACGTTGTTCCAATTCGGGATTGTCGATACCTTTGATGATGTCGAACTCGTGCGGCAGACGTTCGCCGCCGGCTTCAAAGAGATAGATTTCATCGTTCAGGATGTGGTACACGCCTTTGAAGTTTTTGCCCATGCCGATCGGCCAGGTTACGGGCGCGCAGCGGATTTGCAGGATGTTTTCCACTTCGTCCAGCAATTCCAGAGAATCGCGCACTTCGCGGTCGTATTTGTTCATGAACGTGACAATCGGCGTATTGCGCAGGCGGCAGACGTTCAAGAGTTTGATGGTTTGTGCTTCCACACCTTTTGCCGCGTCGATGACCATCAAGGCGCTGTCGACGGCGGTCAACACGCGGTAGGTGTCTTCGGAGAAGTCTTGGTGTCCCGGAGTATCCAAGAGGTTGACGGTATGGTCTTTGTAGTCAAACTGCATTACGGACGAGGCCACGGAAATGCCGCGCTGCTTCTCGATGTCCATCCAGTCGGAGGTGGCGAATTTGCCGGTTTTCTTGCCTTTTACCGTACCCGCGCTCTGAATCGCACCTGAAAACAGCAGCAGTTTTTCGGTCAGCGTGGTTTTACCCGCGTCAGGGTGGGAGATGATGGCAAACGTGCGGCGGCGGCGCACTTGGTCGAGGATTTCTTGGGACATGGTTTTCTTTGCAAAAAGTTTCAGGCCGCTTTTTCAGACGGCCTGAAGGATATGGGTGTTGGAAAACAGGCTAAAATAAGAGCGTGTGCAACACGCCCTGCAATAGATTGAAAGTTGCGGAATTGTACAAAAAAATGCTTGATAATTCAATGTTTGCACCAAAACAAAGGCCGTCTGAAAAGTTTCAGACGGCCTTTGTTTATGAATCGATGATTAAATATCCATCGGCTTCCATTCCGCGCCTTTTACCGGCGGCAGCCATGATTGCGTACCGCTGGAGGCAAATCCCCATAAGGTGTCGGGGAGGCCGTAATGGTCGGTGCACGTCGGATCGAGTTGCGTTTCGATTTCATCTTCGCGGCCTTCACGGATTTGCGTGGCGATGTGCGGATTAATCATCACGGTTTTGCCCAAGGCGATAAATTCTGCCCAGCCGGTTTCATAGGCGGCCAAAATTTGATCGGCGGTAAACAGGTTGCCCACGCCGATAAGCGGCAGTTTGCCGTTGATGCGTTCGTGGATAAACTGCATACGGGTTTGGGCGGTATCGCCGCCGCGACGGATTTTTTTATCAAATTCCCACAGGGAAACGTGCAGATATTGCAGCGGTTTTTGTACCAATGCGTCAATCAGTGCGCCGGTTTCAGTCATGGTTAAGCCGTCATCGCCCGGTTCTTCGGGAGAGAAGCGGTAGCCGATAATGAAGTCGTCGCGCTGGTGTTTTTCGCGGACGGCAACCACGGCATCGACAACGGCCAGCGGGAAGCGCATTCTGTTTTCCAAGCTGCCGCCCCATTGGTCGTTGCGGCGGTTGCTTTGGGCAGAGTAAAACTGTTGGATTAAATAGCCGTTCGCGCCGTGGATTTCCACGCCGTCAAAACCGGCACGAAGCGCCAAATCGGCGGCTTGCGCATAAGAGGCGATGAGTGCTTTGACTTCTTCCGCCGTTGCTTCGCGTGCGTGTTCGGCTTCGTTGGTGGAAGCGCTGATTTTGTCGAGACCGTCCAAAAGGTTATCAATGGCTTTGGAACCGCCGTGATGGATTTGCAAAATCGCTTTTGCGCCTTGCTGTTGCAGGATTTGTGCGGTTTCTTTCAGGCTGCCGAGGCAGTGTTCGCCTGTGGCTTCAGGTTGGCCGTGAAAGGCTTTGCCGTCTTTTTGAACCAAAGTGGCGGCAGTGATAAACAGGCCCATATCGCCTGCGCGGTTGCTGAGGAAGGTGCGCTCTTGGTCGCTGATCAAACCGTCGGCTTGTGAGCCGAAATGGGTCATGGGGGCGACGGCAAGGCGGTTTTTGATGGTTACGCCGTTATTGAGGGTGTATGTTTGAAAGAGTGGGGCGTATTTTGGATTCATGGAGTTTTACTCTTGATAAGTGAATGGTTGGTATAGAATTGGGCCATTCGGGAATTTATCAAGTACACAGGCCGTCTGAAAAGTTTCAGACGGCCTGTTTATTCTTTAAACCTTAGGATTAAAGATTGGGATTAACAATGATTTTTACTGCGGATTCATTGTTGTGGATCAAGCGCTCGAAGCCTTCGGAAATCAATTCGTCCAGTTTGATGCGTTGGGTGATGAAAGGCTCAAGGTTGATTTTGCCTTCTTCAACCAATTTGATGGTTTCGGCGTGGTCGTTGCAGTAGGCGATGGTGCCGCGCACGTCCAGCTCTTTCATCACGACGCTGTGGACGTTGATGGTGGCAGGGTGGCTCCAAATGGATACGATGACGACTTTCGCAGTCGGACGGCAGGCTTCGACCATGGTGTCCAGCACTTTGTTGACGCTGGTGCATTCGAATGCGACGTCCACACCTTCGCCGTTGGTCAGTTTTTTCACTTCTTCAACGACGTCGACTTCGGACGGGTCGAGGATGTAGTCGGCCACGCCGGCTTCGCGTGCTTTGTCTTTACGCGCTTTGCTCAATTCGGTGATGATGACTTTGATGCCTTTGGCTTTCAATACGGCAGCCAACAGCAAACCGATTGGGCCTGCGCCGCCGACCAATGCGACGTCGCCTTCTTTCGCGCCACTGCGTACATAAGCATGGTGGCCGACAGACAGAGGCTCAATCAAAGCAGCTTGGTCCAATGGGATTTTGTCGGAAATAGGGTGTACCCAACGGCGTTTGACGGCGATTTTTTCAGACAAGCCGCCACCGCAGCCGCCTAAGCCAATGAAGTTCATGTCTTTGGAGAGGTGGTAGTTGCTGCCTTCGCCGGTCGGTACGTCGTCGCGGATGATGTAGGGTTCGACCACGACGTGTTGGCCGACTTTGATGTCGTCCACGCCTTCGCCTACGGCATAAACCACGCCGGAAAATTCGTGACCCATGGTGACTGGCGCAGACTCGCCGGAGATTGGGTGCGGATGGCCGCAAGGCGGAATGAAAATCGGGCCTTCCATGAATTCGTGCAGGTCGGTACCGCAGATACCGCACCACGCAACATTAATGCCGACAGTACCCGGAGCTACGGTTGGCTCTGGAATGTCTTCGATGCGGATGTCGCCTTTGTTATAAAAACGTGCTGCTTTCATTGTAACGCTCCTTTTTTAAAGTGGAGGCCGTCTGAAAAAGACGGTCAATTAGGGAAAGGGAAGCAGTGTGGCGTGTGAAGTATTTTTATTGATATGTTTTATGTTTGTTATTTTACTACTGATAATATGGAAATGGTTTGTCTTTGCTCAAATTAAAGTTTGTAAATGAAAAAAAAAAGGCCGTCTGAAATGGATAATCTGTTTTCAGACGGCCTGGGGTCAATAGTTTGAATGCGTTATGGTGTAGGATTGTTACTTTTGCCGCGCTTCAAATGTTTTTGGTAGGCGACGACGTAGTCGGCCTTGCTTAAGCCCGCCAATACGCGGATGTGGGCGGCGGCGGATTTGGACATGGATTCCAAGGTGTAGCCGCCTTCCAGTACGGAAACGACACGTCCCTGACAGCTTGCCGTTGCTTGGACGATTTTGTGCGTCAGCCAGGCAAAATCAGCTTCATGCAGGTTCAGACGGCCTGTTTCGTCTTGTTTGTGCCCGTCAAAACCGGCCGAAAGCAACACCAACTCGGGGCGGAAGGCCGTGAGCTTGGGCAGCCATTGTTCGCGGATGGTCGTGCGGAAGATACGGCTACCTGTGCCCGGTTTGAGGGGCGTATGCAGCATATTTTTATTGCCGGCGTATTGTTCCGCCTGAGGGAAGGGGAAGATGTCGGTTTCAAACAGGTTGAAAAACATCACGCGCGGATCGTCTTGGAGAATCTCCGCAGTACCGTCACCGAAGTGGACGTCGAAATCGATGACGGCGATGCGTTGCAGGCGGTATTGGGCAATGGCGTGCATCACGCCGGCGGCAACGTTGTTGATCAGGCAAAATCCGCCGGCGCTGTTGCTGTGGGCATGGTGGCCTGGCGGGCGGATGGCGCAGAAGGCATGCCAGGCCTTTTTGTTCATCACCATATCGACTGCCTTGACGACAGCACCGGCCGCAAAACGGGCGGCTTGGAGGGAGTCGTGGCAGATGACGGTATCGTCGTCGATACGGTGGATTTTACCGGGGAGCGGCTGGGCGGCTTCCAACTCGTGCAGATAGTTACGCGAGTGGACCAATGCCAGCTGCGCATCTTTGATTTCCGGTGCTTCGGCGGTTTGCAGGCGACGCCAAATGCCTTCTTGTTTTAAGGCGGTTTGAATGGCGCTGATGCGTTCGGGCCTGTCGGGATGGTTGGGCCCCGGCTGGTGCTGTAGGAATATCGGATGCGAAATCCATACGGTGCGGGCGTTTTTGCCAAACAAACGGCGCAGGCGGGTGCTGATGCGCCAAAGGATTTTTTTGAACATGGAACAGTATGTGTCGGACAAGTCGTAAAGACTGCTAAATATGGTTAATAAATACGGAAATGCTTGGAAATTTTTCAGACGGCCTTTAGAATAGCTCAATTTTGCAGTCCAACCAATGTGTTTGATTGCAGTGTGCAGTTTTTTACTTAATCTAAAACTTGAAAGAACGGATATATTATGAATCAAGCAGTGGCTCAATTTGCCCCTTTAGTGCTGATCATGGTGGTGTTTTACTTCCTGATTATGCGTCCTCAACAAAAGAAATTCAAAGCGCACCAAGCGATGTTGGCCGCTTTGAAAGTCGGCGATAAAGTCGTTTTGGCGGCAGGTTTCAAAGGCCGCGTGACCAAAGTCGGCGAGCAATTCTACACTGTCGACATCGGTCAAGGTGCGAAAATCGAAGTGGAAGTTGAGCGCAACGCGATTGCTGCGAAAGCCGAATAATCCGTTTTTTTGCAAAAAGCCGCCTCATTTTCCGAGCGCGGCTGTTTGCCTTTATAAATAAAGCAAAGGTTTACCATGAACCGTTATCCTTTATGGAAATACCTGCTGATTGCGTTCACGATTGTGGTTGCGGCTGTTTACTCGCTGCCCAACCTTTTCGGTGAAACGCCTGCCGTACAGGTATCGACCAACCGACAAGCCATCGTGATCAACGATCAAACCCAGTCTAAAGTGGATGCCGCGCTGAAGCAGGCAGGTATTCAGACTGATGGTATGTTCATCGTCGACAACTCGCTGAAAGTGCGTTTCAAAGATACCGAAACGCAATTGAAAGCGCGCGACGTCATCGAAAATACTTTGGGCGAGGGCTATATTACCGCGCTCAACCTGTTGGCAGACAGCCCTGAGTGGATGGCGAAAATCAAAGCCAATCCGATGTTCCTGGGTCTGGACTTGCGCGGCGGCGTGCATTTCACCATGCAGGTGGACATGAAAGCCGCGATGCAGAAAACGTTTGAACGTTATTCCGGCGACATCCGCCGCGAATTGCGCCGCGAAAAAATCCGTACCGGCACGGTGCATCAGACTGAAAACGGTCTGACCGTGCCTTTGCAAGATGCTGCCGATGTACAAAAAGCCTTGCCTCAGTTGCAAAAATTGTTCCCTGAAGCCACGCTGCTGCCGGACGGCAACAATATCGTGCTGACTTTGTCTGAAGAGGCAATCAATAAAGTACGTTCTGATGCGGTTAAACAAAACATCAATACGTTGCACAACCGTGTGAACGAATTGGGTGTGGCAGAACCGGTTATCCAGCAATCCGGTCTTGACCGCATTGTCGTACAGCTGCCGGGTGTACAAGATACTGCCAAAGCAAAAGACATTATCGGTCGTACCGCGACTTTGGAAGTGCGCATGGTGGAAGACGATCCGATTAAACTGCAGGAAGCCTTAAACGGTAATGTGCCGACTGGTTACGAGTTGCTGTCAAGCGGTGGCGATCATCCGGAAACTATTTTGGTCAACAAACAAGTTGAACTGACCGGCGACAACATCAACGACGCGCAACCTAGCTTTGACCAAATGGGTGCGCCTGCCGTGAGCCTGAGCTTGGACAGCGCAGGTGGCAGCATTTTTGGCGAATTGACTTCGGCCAATGTGGGTAAACGTATGGCTATGGTGTTGATCGACCAAGGTAAATCCGAAGTCGTGACCGCGCCTGTCATCCGTGCCGCCATTACCGGCGGCCGCGTAGAGATTTCCGGTAGCATGACGACAGCCGAAGCCAACGATACTTCATTGTTGCTGCGCGCCGGTTCGCTGGCCGCACCGATGCAGATTGTTGAAGAACGTACCATCGGCCCGTCTTTGGGTAAAGAAAACATTGAAAAAGGTTTCCACTCTACCTTGTGGGGCTTTGCCGCTGTTGCTGCATTCATGGTGATTTACTACCGCTTGATGGGTTTCTTCTCTACCATTGCCTTGAGTACCAATATCTTGTTCCTGGTGGGTATTTTGTCTGCCATGCAGGCAACGCTGACCTTGCCGGGTATTGCCGCCTTGGCCTTGACCTTGGGTATGGCGATTGACTCCAACGTGTTGATTAATGAACGTGTCCGTGAGGAACTGCGTGCCGGTGTCGCACCGCAGCAGGCCATCAACCTCGGTTTCCAACACGCTTGGGCAACCATTGTCGACTCCAACTTGACCTCTCTGATTGCCGGTATCGCTTTGTTGGTATTCGGTTCCGGCCCGGTACGCGGTTTTGCGGTTGTACACTGTATCGGTATTCTGACTTCGATGTATTCATCCGTGGTCGTGTTCCGTGCTTTGGTCAACCTGTGGTACGGCCGCCGTCGCAAATTGCAAAATATTTCCATCGGTTCGGTATGGAAGCCGAAAGCTGAAATGGCAGAAGGCAAGGAGTAAAACATGGAATTATTTAAAATCAAACGCGATATTCCGTTTATGAGCTACGGCAAACTGACGACTTTTATTTCGTTGGTTACGTTTATTGCCGCCGTGTTCTTTTTGGTAACCAAAGGTCTGAATTTCTCCGTCGAATTTACCGGCGGTACGGTGATGGAAGTCCAATATCAGCAGGGTGTTGATGTGAATAAAACACGCGAACGCCTCGATACGCTGAAAATGGGTGATGTACAGGTTCAGGCATTGGGTACGAACAAGCACATCATGATTCGCCTGCCGAACAAAGAAGGCGTAACCTCCGCCCAGTTGTCCAACCAAGTGATGGATTTGCTGAAAAAAGACAATCCTGACGTTACCTTGCGCCAAGTCGAATTCATCGGTCCTCAAGTCGGCGAAGAATTGGTCACTAACGGTTTGATGGCATTAGGTTTCGTGGTGGCAGGTATTATTATTTACTTGTCCATGCGTTTTGAGTGGCGTTTTGCAGTGTCCGCGATTATTGCGAATATGCACGATATCGTGATTATTCTCGGCTGTTTCGCCTTCTTCCAATGGGAATTCTCTCTGACTGTCTTGGCAGGTATCTTGGCAGTTTTGGGTTATTCCGTGAACGAATCTGTGGTTGTGTTTGACCGTATTCGTGAAAACTTCCGTAAGCCGCATATGCGCGGCCACACTGTGCCGGAAGTCATCGACAACGCGATTACTGCAACCATGAGCCGTACCATTATTACCCACGGTTCGACCGAGGCAATGGTTGTTTCTATGCTGGTGTTCGGCGGTGCGGCCTTGCACGGTTTCTCTATGGCGCTGACCATCGGTATCGTGTTCGGTATTTACTCTTCCGTATTGGTTGCCAGCCCGCTCTTGCTGATGTTCGGTTTGAGCCGTGAGAACATTGCCAAAGAAGTGAAGAAAAAAGAAGAAGTGGTAGTTTAAACCTGCAATAATTCGATAAAGGCCGTCTGAAAATTGATTGAATCAGTTTTCAGACGGCCTTTTGTATTTAAATTTCAAAATGTTTTATTTTGATGAAATCAGAGGGGATAAATGTGAAAGAAAAAGAAAAAATATGGACGATATAATTTTGTGATGAATCAAGTTTATTGTCTGATATGCCCTTAATTGCTTGTCAGTTCCAATATTTTAAAACATAATACTTTTGCCCCCGGTGTTGGAGTTTTACTACAAGTACATGATTTGCAAAAAATCTGTCGGGTGTGCAGACCCTGCCAATCAACCTCAAAAAAGGAAGGCCAAGAATGAAAGTAACCAGTTTCGGTGAAGTGCTGTGGGACGATTTTCCAAACGGAAAAGTATTGGGTGGCGCCCCCTTGAATGTTGCTGTCCGTTTGCAGTCTTTGGGTATCGATGCTGCCATCATCAGCCGTCGCGGCGATGATGCCGATGGCGAGGAATTGCTGCGCCAGGTCCAAAGCAAAAACGTCAATACTGATTATTTGCAGGTTTGCCATGAATGTGCGACCAGCTTGGTGAAAGTACACTTGGACAAGTATGGCAGTGCGTCTTATGAGATTGTTTACCCTTGCGCGTGGGACAGGATTTCGAATAATAATGCGGCAATCAAGCGAGTGGCGGAATCCGATGCGTTCGTTTTCGGCAGCTTGGCAACCCGTGATGAGGTTTCGCGTAAAAGCTTGGACGCTTTATTGAAAGAAGCCAAATTCAAAATTTTTGACGTTAATCTGCGCAAGCCGCATTACGATATTGACCGCTTGTTGGAGACCATGAAACAGTCCGATATGGTCAAACTCAATGATGATGAGTTGTATGAATTGGCCGCGGCTTACGGCTCTCCTTATCACAGTATCGAACAAAATATCAGCTACCTTGTTAAGCTGACCGGTATCAAAATCTTGTGTGTGACTTTGGGCAGCCATGGCGCGGTTTTGTATAAGGATGGTGAGGTGTACCGTCATTGCGGTTTCCGCGTTAAAGTGGTGGATACTGTCGGCTCGGGCGACAGCTTTCTTGGCGGTTTGACTTACAAATTGTTGAACAATGCGCCTCCTCAAGAAGCCATTACTTTTGCTTGTGCGTTGGGCGCGTTGGTGGCTTCGCGTCATGGTGCAACGGCGGATATTTCTTTGGAAGAAATTGAAGCATTTATGAATCCGGCTTGATGCTTCGATAATAGATATAAAAAGGCCGTCTGAAAAACCATTAAATCAGGTTTTCAGACGGCCTGAGTGTTTCTAGGCTTTACCAATAAGTGGTAAAACATTCCAGGTTGGTATTTTTCGGGCCGCTGCCTTCTTCGGTCGGCGAACCAATCATCATCAGGCCGATGATTTTGTCTTTGTCGGTACACTCAAATGCTTCGCGCAACAATGGGCTGTTGACCCACATGCCAGTAATCCAAACATTGTCGAAGCCCTGGGCTGATGCGGCCAGTTGCAACGCGTAGGCGGCGCATCCGGCGGTCAGCATTTGCTCCCATTCGGGTTTGGGTTTTGCCACTTCACGGTTTGGCACGAATGTAACGCCGATAATCATGGGCGCCATGTTACCGACGCGTTCAGCTTTTTTCATGGCGTCATCACCGAAGTTGAGTTCGGTAACGGTCTTGCTCAAAAGCCCGCGGAAACGTTCCAAGCCGGCCTCGCTTTGAATAACGGTAAAGCGGTAAGGGCGCATATTGCCGTGATCGGGCACTTGGGTTGCTGCTTGCAGCATTTGTTCCAGTTGCTCGGCATTGGGCGCGGGAGCCGTCAGTTTTTTGGAAGAGCGACGTGTGGTCAGAAGATTTAAGGCATCCATGTTTTATTCTTTCTTGTGAACTTGAATGAGAATAATTATATAGCGGAAAGATAAATAAATCAGCAAAAGACTGAGGCCGTCTGAATTCAGGTTTCAGACGGCCTTTTGGTTTTACAGGATACCGTTGTTTTGCGTATTTTCAGTAATCAGTGCTTTGCTGATTTCGTCAGCGGTGTAGCTCTTACCGCTTTCAAATACAAAGCTGTCGATATTATTGTTGGCAATATCATGGATGGTCAGGGTTTCGCCTGTATCTTTGATGGTTAAGACCCAATCATCGCCGGTTTTCAACTGTAAATCTTTCAGCGTCAGCCCTTCTTTAAAACGGACTTGGGTATCGCTGCCTCCATACGGATTAAAGGTGTCGTTGCCGCTGTTTCTGCCAAACATGATAACGGTGTTGTCGGCACCAGGATCGGTAATGGTGTCGTTGCCGCCGGCCGTATCGACGATGTTGATGCCACGGCCCAAAGTAATGGTTTCATCACTGCGGTTGCCCCTGTATTCGACAACAGAAGTGTAACGCGACAAATCTAAATCGCTGTTGTCGCTATCGGCATGGATGGTGTGGTTGAAGTTGTTGTACACATCCCGGTTGAGTTCTTCAACGGGTTGGCCGGTGTATTGGACGATGTTTTTGTTGCCGATCATGTGCGGGATAGACAGTTTGAAGTGGTTGATTAGTTCGCCCGTGCTGTATGAGGCATTGCCGTCAAACTGAAACTCGGAAATCGCCCCATAAATACCGCTTTGGTTTTTGATGGTCAAAACATCGTCTGTGCCTTTGATACGGATATGCCAAGTGTCGCCATCCAGCAGGGGTGGAGATACAAATTGGTTGCTGTCGGGCAGGTCGGCAATCCCGGTTTTGTCGTAACCTTTTTCAACGGTAATTTCAAGGTCGTCAAGGGTAATGCCGCCGGTAAATTTCACGACGTTGGCGTTGAGTCTGTGTAGGCTTGCTTTGCTATCAAAACCGAAGTTGAAGTCAAAAATGGTGTCGTGACCGTAACCTTTGCCGAAAACATAGGTATCGTTGTGTTCGCCGCCTTCCATGTAATCATTGCCTGCGCCGCCGTCAAGCAGGTCGGCACCTACATGAGCATAGAGTTTGTCGTTGCCGTTGCCGCCATAGAGTTTATCATCGGAAGCGGGTTCGTTGCCGTAATAGGTTTCGCTGTGTTCGCGCAAGATGTCATCGCCGTCGTGGCCATAAAGGGTGTCATGGCCGTCGTTGCCGCCGTCGATTTCATTGTTGCCTGCATTGCCATGCAAGGTATCGTCGCCGTTTGTACCGACAAATTTGATGGTTTCAGCTTTCAGGGCTTGGAAGGCTTGTTGGAACTGCGCGGCAGTGTAGGTTTGGTCGCTGAACTGGAAACGGTCGATGGAAACGCTGCCATCTGCGCCGATTTGGTTTTGAATCAGGGCTGAACCTTGCTCCGACGTAATTTCCCAGCTTTGGCTGCCGTCGTCGTTATGAATGGTCTTCAGGTTGAGCTTGGCATTGTTCAGGCCGTCTGAAAACTTGAGGGTATTGATGCCTTGGTTGTCGATAATGGTATCGTTGTCGCCGTAGATATAGGTATCGTTTCCGGCGCCGCCTTTCAGAATGTCTTTACCGTTGCCGCCCACCAAAATGTCGTTGCCTGTATCACCGTTGATGACATCGTTGCCGTTGCCGCCATCCAGATAATCATTGCCCTCGCCGCCATTGAGGTTGTCGTTGCCACCCATGCCGTAAACAGTATCATCACCGCGTCCGCTATTGAGGCGGTTGCGGCCTTCGTTACCGGTCAGGATGTTATTGCTGTTGTTGCCGGCGGCAAAAATATTGGCTGAGCCGGTCAGGGTAACATTTTCGACGTGGGTAGCGGCAGTATGGGAAATGCTGCTGAATACGGTATCTTCGCCGCTATCAGCCTGTTCAATCACCACGTCTTTTACATCATCAACGTAGTAAGTGTCATTGACGTCCCCACATTCCATAATGTCGGCATCGCATTTGC
>ERZ1699231.274-NODE-274-length-14755-cov-2.428903_pt1 | contig 14755 bp, 6 predicted proteins | sample MGYA00581551_ERZ1699231 | MGnify/ENA primary metagenome ERZ1699231 (study PRJEB42319, sample SAMD00040326) | human oral metagenome | material: saliva | host: Homo sapiens | study: EMG produced TPA metagenomics assembly of PRJDB4115 data set (Metgenomic analysis of... | reverse complement strand
AACGACCGAAGCTGGGAGGCCTAAAGAAGGAAAGATCGAGTTGTTCCATGGCGCTGATAATCCAGCAGCTCCGCAGTACAAGGAGCAATACGAGATTTTGATGTCCCGTTCGGGTCTTTTGCCCGTAGCAGAGGATGGTCCGGAACCCAATAATCTGCATGGCAAAGAACGTAAGTTCTATCTTCTCGGTCAGGCCATCGTCCGATCGATAGGGAACTTGAGTCGCTAGTAATGCACTGTCGGGTGGTTGACCCGTCGCGATGGCGCACAGTGGAGTAGTTGCCGATGCCCACATAACCCTTGATATCGTTGACTTGTCGCGCAGGGGCGTCGACGGCAGGGGAGCGCTGGAGCTTCCTCGCAGACAGGAGGCCACACACGATGGACGCCATCAGGAAAGCGGATAGTCGCCGTGGGCGGATCGCCTACGAGGTTGCGGGGCTCTCATGGCTCGCCGAGGCCTCGGACCCCGGGGCCGCCGTCGTGCCCGTCCTCGATCACGGCGCGACGTGGCTCGAGGAGCCCCGCTTGGTCTCCGTCTCGCCAAGGCCTCGGGCGGCAGAGGAATTCGGCCGCGCCCTCGCCCACACGCACGCAGCAGGCGCCACGCATTTAGGTGCACCACCGCCCGGCGTCGAGGGCGACGGCTGGATGGGGGAGGCCCACCTCTCGCTACCCGACTGCCCGAGCCCGGCCCCGGCGTCGTCGTCGGAAGAATCATGGGGCGCCTTCTACGCGCGCGAGCGCATCGCCCCCTACGTCGACGATCGCGCCTTCGTGGCCGCCGAACGCGCGCTCATCGAGAAACTTTGCGAGCGCCTCGAATCGGGCGCGCTCGACCACGGCCAGCCAAGCCTCGTCGAAGATGCGAAAAAGCGCCAGAACAACGTCGGCGCCGCCCGCACCCACGGCGACCTGTGGAGCGGCAACATCATCTGGACAGCCGAGGGTGCCGTCCTCATCGACCCCGCCGCGCAGGGTGGCCACGCCGAGGAGGACCTCGCCGCGCTCGCGGTCTTCGGATGCCCGCACTACGAGCGGATCCTCGCCGCCTACAACGAGGCCTCGCCCCTGGAGGACGGCTGGCGCGAGCGCATCGCCCTGCACCAGATGCACATCATCATGATCCACTGCGCGGTCTTCGGTCGCTCCTATGTGCCCGAGGCCATCGCCATCGCCCGCAGGTACGTATAGATCGCTTTCCCTGCGTGCCCGAGCGCGCAGACCGCAGATAAAGACCGCGCCTCCCTCCGCGAACCCGCACACGCATGCGTGGGGACGAGGAGAGAGGCGCGGCAACGCTCGAAGGCTTGGAATCAGGTGCGAGCGTCGTAGTGCTGCAGACCCGAATCCTCTCGCGAGCCACCCTGACCGTCGCCCACGTCGTGGTAGTCGTGGATCCACTCCAGGCGACGCACCCACTTGACCATCTTGTAGCCGTGCTGGGAATCGGCGCGCAGGCGTAGGGGGCCGCCATAGACCTCGGGCAGGGGCTCGTCGTTCATGCCCCAGGCGAGGATGCACTCGTCGTCGTCGATCATCGACGGGTCGATGCACTCGTAGTAGGGCTCGGTCGGGCGCCCGTCGTAGGTGTGTCCGACGTGTCCGAAGGAGGTGGCCATCAGGTAGTGCGCGCCCTCCGTGGGCGTGACCTGCTCGAGGAGGTCCTTGAGGCGGATGCCCTCCCACTTCGCGATGCCCGTCCATCCCTGCATGCAGGTGTGCATCGTAATGTTCGTGACCTTACCCAGGGCCTTCAGCTCATCGATGGAGAAAGACTTCTCCTCCTCGACCAGGCCGCCGATCTCGAGGCGGAAGTCCTTGAAGTCGTCCTCGCGCAGGGCGATGTACTCCTCGGACTGCTCCTTTGTCGGCGGGCGCGTGTTGACCCAGTGGAACGGGGAAATGTCGTCCTCGGTAAAGGTCTTCTTCGCGACCTGACGCGAATGCATACGATCAATCGTGAGTGCGCGGATGGGCTGCGTGGCGCCCCAGATCCAGCGCTGGGTGCGGCGCATGTTTGACAGGGACCAGTAGGAGGCTCCGATCCACAGGGCGATGGCCACGACGATGCCGATAATCAGCATGGTGACAGCCTGAGCGAAGCGCGCCGCCGAGATGTCGTTGTAGTTTTCGCCGAGCATCATGTGCGCGATGTTGTACTTCGGGTGCACGATGAACACGAGCGCGACGTGCATGACAACGAAGAAGCAGTAGAACGCCATGCCCAGGAAGTGGATGGAGCGGGCCGTCTGGCGGTTGCGGAAAAGCTTGACGTATTTCGGGAAGCGTCCCGCGAACGTGGGGGACATGATGGGGCCGGTCGCTATCATGAGGGGCGCGACGATGAAAACGACCGTGAAGTACATGAGCTTTTGGAGCGCGTCATAGGGCTGGAAGTGCTCGATGGAGGGGATCTGCAGGCCCATGTAGATCTTGGCGCTCTCCCAGGCCTCGGGGAAGATGGACCACGAGGTGGGCACGATGCGACGCCACTGGCCCGTCCCGAAGAGGAGGGCGACGTACACGAAGCCGTTCACGAGCCAAATGGCCGTGACGAGCGCGTGCCAGGCGCGGCCCAGGCCGATCTGTCCGCGTCCGGGCAGGGAGATCAGCGGGTGGAGGTTGCGCTGGTCGTCGCGTGCCGTGAACTCGCCGGGGACGGTCGACACCTTGTCCTTCGTGAACTTGAGCCACTCTGATCCGGGGGTGCAGTGATTGTTCCAGTACAGACGTGGGTGCGATGCGAGGACCTCCCAGCCGGAGCGGATGAGGAAGCCCATCATGATGAAGTTGATGAAGTGGGTGATCCTCAGCCAAGCGGGAAAAGTATCGAGGTCGACGGCACCGGCTGCGCTAGCCATTGCTGCGAGCGCGTGCATTGCGGTTCCTCCTGTGTGGCGTGAACGATAGAATGCCTCGTAGATTAGAGGGAAAATGCGCGCATAATTAGCTGTCAAATCATGTTTTAGTGCAGTGGGCTACAAGTTGTTCACTTGTCAAGCTCGATTTGAGAGGGCAAAAGCCATTCTTTTGGAAAAAGGTATGTTTATTAATTCTGGGGTCGGATTACGACAGAACGAGGCCGGGGCCAGGTCGTGCGATGCAACCCAGCCCCGGCCTCGTTCCCGGAGATGTGAATGACCTACAGGCGCGGGATGTTGCGCATGTTGGAGGTGGCCATCGAGAAGGCCTCGGCGATGCCGCGGTTGAGAACGATCTTGCTCATCGCGGTCGCAAAACCGACGACCTGGCCGCCTGTGATGGCCGGCGGGAGGGAGAGGGCGTTCGGGTCCGTGATGACCTCGACGAGGGCTGGGCCGGGCGCAGCGAAGGCCTCGCGGTACGCGGCCTCCAGGCGAGACGCGTCCTCGACACGCTCCGCGTGGAAGCCAATTGCGCGCGCGATCTCGGCGTAATTCGTATCCGGGACATCCGTCTGGAAGTCCGGGAGGCCGTTGACCAGCATCTCCAGCTTCACCATGCCCAGCGTCGAATTGTTAAAGACGACCACCTTGACCGGCAGGTCGTACATCTTCGCGGTGATGAGCTCGCCGAGCAGCATCGAGAGACCGCCGTCGCCCGACACGGACAGGACCTGACGATCCGGGAACGCAACCTGCGCGCCCAGCGCCATCGGCAGCGCGTTGGCCATGGAGCCGTGCAGGAACGACCCGATGAGGCGACGTGTCCCCAGCGGATCGAGGTAGCGCGCCGTCCACACGTTGCACATGCCGGTGTCCGCCGTGATGATCGCGTCCTTGGCGGCCGTTTCGTTGAGCAGGTGAGCAGCGTACTCGGGGTGAATCGGGTGCATCTTCTCCACGTTGCGCGTGTAGGCGCCCACGGGAGCGTGCATGATCTCCGAATGCTTCTTGATCTTGGACTTCAGGAAGGAATCGGAGCGGTTCGCGCGCAGGTGGGGGAGGAGCGCCTCGATGAAGGGCTTGACCTGCGCATGGATCGCGAGGCCGACATCCGTGCGACGGCCCAGCTTCTCCGCGTGCGTGTCCACCTGAATGGTCGGGGTGTCCGGCAGGAACTGATCGTAGGGGAAATCGGTGCCCAGCAGGATCAGCACGTCGGCGTCGCTCATGCCTTCGGCGGCTGCGCCGTAGCCCAGCAGGCCCGTCATGCCCACGTCGAAGGGGTTGTCGTACTGGATGAAGTGCTTGCCGCGCAGCGAGTGGCCGATCGGGGCCTTGAGCGCGTCCGCCAGGGCGATGACCTCGTCGTGGGCACCCTCAACACCAGCGCCAGCGAAGATAGCGACCTTGTCGGCCTTGTTCAAGAGCGCCGCGGCCTCTTCAATATCGGTGGCGTTGGGAGCAAGCGTCGCGGGACGCGCGGGCGCGTAGGTGGGAACGTGCTCAACGGCCTTGAGGTCAGAGATGTCGCCGGGCAATGTGATGACCGAGACGCCGCCCAAGCCGACCGCGTGGCGGATCGCCGAGTTCACCGTGCGCGGCGACTGTGCCGCGGAGGAGATGAGTTCGTTGTAGACCGAGCACTCCTCGAAAATGCGGTCCGGGTGGGTCTCCTGGAAGTACATCGTGCCGATCTGCACGCTCGGGATGTGCGAGGCAATGGCCAGGACAGGCGCGCCCGTGCGGTTCGCGTCGTACAGGCCGTTGATGAGGTGCAGGTTGCCCGGGCCGCACGAACCCGCACACACGGCAAGCTTGCCGGTGAGCTGAGCTTCGGCCGATGCAGCGAACGCCGCCGCCTCCTCGTGGCGCACGTGGATCCAGTCGATGCCACCCTTCTTCGAGCCGCCGGTCTTGCGCACGGCGTCAACGATGGGGTTAAGCGAGTCACCGACAATGCCGTAGATCCGGTGGACCCCGGCGTCAACGAGCTGAGCCACGATCTGTTCCGCGACGTTCATGTCATCTCCTTCATTTCTTTGGCTGTGAACTGCTTAAATAACCATAAGGATGACCAAGGTCCTATGTCGCTGTAGCGTGATCGACAGATCAAGGCGAAGTGTCGGTGGAAGAGGCTCGCGTTCCTCCGATAGGATGGCACCGCCCCAATAGCTCAGTCGGTCAGAGCAGCGGACTCATAATCCGTGGGTCGTCGGTTCAAGCCCGACTTGGGGCACCACCACCCAAGCCCGGGTACTGCCAGCGTCGCACCTGACGAACAAGCTGGCCACGGCCTCGTTTCCGTGAAACCCTGCACATATCACACGCTGCCTTGACTCGCGATGCGACTCACGGTAGCCTGAGTATTTGCGCCTTATCATGCCCGAGGTGACCCGTATCCAGCCGTCGTAACAGGCGCTTGACGGACCAGGACGCGTCAGATAATGGGTGATAAGGCAGCGTGCGCACCGTTCATGCAGGGAAGGATCCCCTTTGGCTGCCAACAGCACCGCCAAACAGCCCAAGCACCGCATCTCGTTCGCCAAGCTTCGTGAACCCCTCCAGGCCCCCAATCTGCTGGGCCTGCAGGTCGAAAGCTTCGACTGGCTGCTGGGCAACGACGCGTGGAAGGCCCGCGTCGAAGCCGCACAGGCATCTGGCCAAGGCGACGTCCCCGACGTCTCCGGCCTCGAAGAAATCTTCCACGAGATTTCCCCCATTGAGGACGTCGCAGGCACCATGAGCCTGTCGTTCCACGACCACCGCCTCGAATCCCCCAAGTACTCCATGGAGGAAGCCAAGGCGAAGGACTACACGTACTCCGCACCGATGTACGTGACCGCCGAGTTCATGAACTACGAAACCGGCGAAATCAAGTCCCAGACCGTGTTCATGGGCGACTTCCCGCTCATGACCCCCCGCGGTACCTTCATCATCAACGGCACCGAGCGTGTCGTCGTCTCCCAGCTCGTGCGTTCCCCCGGCGTGTACTTCGAGAAGCTCTCGGACCGCTCGTCGGACAAGGAGACCTTCGGCGCGAAGATCATCCCCTCGCGCGGCGCATGGCTCGAGTTCGAGATCGACAAGCGCGACGCCGTCGGCGTGCGCATCGACCGCAAGCGTAAGCAGTCGGTGACCCACTTCCTCAAGGCCATCGGCATGACCGAATCCGAGATTCGCGACACCTTCGCCGACTACCCGGTCCTCCTCGAGACCCTCGAGAAGGACACGGTCGCCACGCAGGAAGAAGCCCTGCTCGACATCTACCGCAAGCTGCGCCCCGGCGAGCCCGCGAACGTCGACGCCGCCCAGACGCTGCTCAACAACTTCTACTTCGACTCTCGTCGCTACGACCTCGCCAAGGTCGGCCGCTACAAGATCAACAAGAAGCTGGCCATCGAAGCCGACCCCAAGGCCTCGACCCTGTCCCTCGAGGACATCGTCGCCACCGTCAAGTACCTGCTCGCCCTCCACCAGGGCGACAAGACCTTCGGCGGCACCCGAAATGGCGAACCCGTCGAGGTCCGCGTCGAGGTCGACGACATCGACAACTTCGCCAACCGTCGCATCCGCGCCGTCGGCGAGCTCATCCAGGGCCAGGTTCGCACCGGCCTCGCCCGCATGGAGCGCACCGTGCGCGAGCGCATGACCACCCAGGAGACGGACTCGATCACGCCCCAGACGCTGATCAACATCCGCCCCGTCGTGGCCGCGATCAAGGAGTTCTTCGGAACCTCCCAGCTCTCGCAGTTCATGGACCAGAACAACCCCCTCGCCGGCCTGACCCACAAGCGTCGTCTGTCCGCACTGGGCCCGGGCGGTCTGTCCCGTGACCGTGCAGGCATGGAAGTTCGAGACGTCCACCCCTCGCACTACGGTCGTATGTGCCCGATCGAGTCCCCTGAAGGCCCGAACATCGGCCTCATCGGCTCGCTCGCGACCTTCGCGCGCATCAACCCCTTCGGCTTCATTGAGACGCCCTACCGCGTCGTCGAAAACGGCCGCGTCACGGACGAAATCCGCTACCTCACCGCGGACGACGAGAAGGGGCACTTCATCGCCCAGGCCTCGTCGCCCCTCGAGGCCGACGGCTCCTTCGCCGAGCACGACGTCCTGTGCCGTGTCGCCGGCGACGACCCGACCCTGATCGCCCGCGATCGCGTCGACTACATGGACGTCTCCGCACGTCAGATGGTGTCCGTCGCCGCGGCGTTCATTCCCTTCCTCGAGCACGACGACGCTAACCGAGCCCTCATGGGCGCGAACATGCAGCGTCAGGCCGTGCCGCTGCTCACCACGGAAGCCCCGCTGGTCGGCACCGGCATGGAGATGCGCGCCGCGCACGACTCCGGCGAAATGATCCTCGCCGCGCACTCCGGCGTCGTCTCCGAGGTCTCCGCGGACCTGATCGTCGTCTCCACGGACGAGGGCGGCCGCGACTCTTACCGCCTCGAGAAGTTCGAGCGCTCCAACCCCGGTAACTGCACCAACCAGCGCGTTATCGTGGACGAGGGCGACCGCGTCGAGGTCGGCGACGTCCTGGCCGACGGCCCCGCCACCTCCAACGGCGAGATCGCGCTCGGCAAGAACCTGCTCGTCGCCTACATGTCGTGGGAAGGCCTCAACTACGAGGACGCCATCATCCTGAGCCGTCGCGTCGTCGAAGAGGACATCCTGACCTCGATCCACATCGAGGAGTACGAGGTCGACGCCCGCGAGACCAAGCTCGGTGAGGAAGAGATCACCCGCGACATCCCCAACGTCTCCGAGGAATCCCTCGCTGACCTGGACGAGCGCGGCATCATCCGCATCGGCGCCGAGGTCACCGCCGGCGACATCCTCGTCGGTAAGGTCACCCCGAAGGGTGAGACCGAGCTGACCTCCGAGGAGCGCCTGCTGCGCGCCATCTTCGGTGAGAAGGCCCGCGAGGTGCGCGACACCTCCCTGCGCGTCCCCCACGGCGAAGAGGGCATTGTCATCGGCGTCCGCGAATTCAACGACGACGAAGACGACCTCAACCCCGGCGTCCGCCAGACTGTGCGCGTCTACGTCGCCCAGCGACGCAAGATCACGATCGGCGACAAGATGGCCGGCCGCCACGGTAACAAGGGCGTCGTGTCCAAGATCCTCCCGGTCGAGGATATGCCCTTCCTCGCCGACGGCACGCCCGTCGACATCATCCTCAACCCGCTGGGTGTCCCCGGCCGAATGAACGTCGGTCAGGTGCTCGAGTACCACCTCGGTTGGCTCGCCCACCAGGGCTGGGATGCCTCGGCCGCTGTCGAGGCCGGCGAAGAGTGGGCGGCGCACCTGCCCGCCGACGGCATCAAGACCGAGCCTGGCACGCCCGTTGCTACCCCCGTGTTCGACGGCCTCGAGGCCGACGAGCTCGCGGGCCTGCTGCGCAACGTGAACCCGAACCGCGACGGCGACGTCCTCACCAACTACGAGGGCAAGGCGCGCCTGTTCGACGGTCGCTCCGGCGAGCCGTTCCCGTACCCGATCTCGGTGGGCTACACCTACATGCTCAAGCTCCACCACCTGGTCGACGACAAGATCCACGCCCGCTCCACGGGCCCGTACTCGATGATCACGCAGCAGCCGCTGGGCGGTAAGGCCCAGTTCGGCGGCCAGCGCTTCGGCGAGATGGAGGTGTGGGCCCTGGAAGCCTACGGTGCCGCCTACGCCCTCCAGGAGCTGCTGACCATCAAGTCCGACGACACCACCGGCCGAGTCAAGGTGTACGAGGCCATCGTCAAGGGCGAGGACATCCCCGAGCCCGGCATCCCCGAGTCCTTCCGAGTCCTCATCCAGGAAATGCGCTCGCTGTGCCTGAACGTCGAAGCTCTCGACGCGGCCGGCAACGTCATTGACCTGCGTGAGCAGGACGAAGACTTCAATGCGCGTGAGGACCTGGGCATCACCCTTGATGCTCGTCCGAACGCTGCGGCGACCATCGATGCGATCTGATAGGGAGAGATAACTTTGCTGGACGCCAAAACGTTCGACAGCCTGAAGATCACCCTGGCCACCGGCGACGATATCGCCGTCTGGAGCCACGGTGAGGTTAAGAAGCCGGAGACCATCAACTACCGTACGCTCAAGCCCGAGCGCGACGGCCTGTTCGGTGAGCAGATCTTCGGCCCCACCCGCGACTGGGAGTGCGCGTGTGGCAAGTACAAGCGCGTGCGCTACAAGGGCATCGTGTGCGAGAAGTGTGGAGTTGAGGTCACTCGCTCCCGCGTCCGCCGTGAGCGCATGGGTCACATCGACCTGGCCGCCCCCGTCACGCACATCTGGTACTTCAAGGGTGTTCCCTCGCGCCTGGGCTACGTGCTCAACCTCGCGCCCAAGGACCTCGAGAAGGTCATCTACTTCGCTGCCTACATGATCACCGAGGTCGACGAAAAGGGTCGCCACGAGGATCTGGCTGAACTGCGCGCCGAACTCGAGGTGCAGAAGAAGCAGATGGAGAACAACCGCGACGCGACGATCAACGACTTCGCGGAGCAGCTCGAGTCCGACATGGCCGCCCTGGAAAAGGACGGCGCCTCGCAGGCCGAGCGCGAGCGCGCTCGCAAGCAGGGTGAACGCGAGATGGCCAAGATTCGCCGCCGCTTCGACGGCGACATCGAAGGCCTCGAGGCCGTGTGGGAGCGCTTCAAGGACCTCAAGGTCGGCGACCTTGAGGGCGACGAGCGCCTCTACCGTGCGATGGTGGCCCGCTACGGCACCTACTTCAAGGGTGACATGGGCGCTGCCGCCATCCAGAAGCGCCTGGAAACCTTCGACCTGGAGACCGAGGTCGCCGCGCTGCGTCAGACCATCGCCTCTGACTCCGGCCCGCGCAAGGCCCGCGCCATCAAGCGCCTGAAGGTCATCAACGCCTTCGTCGCGACCGGCAACTCGCCGGCCTCGATGGTCCTCACCAAGATCCCCGTGATCCCGCCGGACCTGCGCCCGATGGTTCAGCTGGACGGCGGCCGCTTCGCGACCTCCGACCTCAACGACCTGTACCGTCGCGTCATCAACCGCAATACTCGACTCAAGCGTCTGCTCGAGCTGGGTGCCCCCGAGATCATCGTCAACAACGAGAAGCGCATGCTTCAGGAGTCCGTTGACGCCCTCTTCGACAACGGCCGCCGTGGCCGCCCCGTCGCGGGCCCGGGCAACCGTCCGCTGAAGTCGATCTCGGACATGCTCAAGGGTAAGCAGGGTCGTTTCCGTCAGAACCTGCTCGGTAAGCGCGTCGACTACTCGGGTCGTTCCGTTATCGTCGTCGGCCCGCAGCTGCAGCTGCACCAGTGTGGTCTGCCCAAGCAGATGGCCCTGGAGCTGTTCAAGCCCTTCGTCATGAAGCGCCTGGTTGAGAAGAACTACGCGCAGAACGTCAAGGCTGCCAAGCGCAAGGTTGAGCGTCAGCGCCCCGAGGTGTGGGACGTCCTCGACGACGTCATCCGCGAGCACCCCGTGCTGCTGAACCGTGCACCTACGCTGCACCGCCTCGGCATCCAGGCGTTCGAGCCCCAGCTGATTGAGGGTAAGGCTATCCAGCTGCACCCCCTCGCCTGTGGCGCCTTCAACGCCGACTTCGACGGCGACCAGATGGCTGTCCACCTGCCGCTGGGCGCTGAGGCGCAGGCCGAGGCCCGCATCCTCATGCTGTCGACGAACAACATCCTCAAGCCCTCCGACGGTCGCCCCGTGGCCATGCCGTCGCAGGACATGATCATCGGTCTGTTCCACCTGACCTCGAACCCCGACCCGTCGATCCCGGTCGAGACGGACGAAGACGGCAACCCCGTGGTCCCGTACTTCTCCAGCCAGGCGGAGGCCCAGATGGCGTTCGACGCCGGCAACCTGGACCTGAACGCGACCGCGCGCATCCGCTTCGCCGACGGCACCGTGCCCCCCGAGGGCTGGGAAGCCCCCGAGGGTTGGGAGAGCGGCGACGAGCTGATCCTCGAGACCAGCCTTGGCCGTGCGATCTTCAACGAACTGCTGCCCACCGACTACCCGTTCGTCAACGAGGTCGTCGGCAAGAAGCAGCTCGGCAACATCGTGAACACGCTGACGCAGCGCTACCCGAACGTGCTCGTCGCGGACTGCCTCGATGCCCTCAAGTCGGCCGGCTTCCACTGGTCGACCTGGTCGGGCATCACGATTGCGTTCTCCGACATTCAGGCATCGCCGCGCAAGCGCGAGATCCTGGCCCGCTACGAGGCCAAGGCCGCTGAGATCGTCGAACAGTTCGAGACGGGTATCATCCTCGAGGAGACCCGCTACGAGGAACTCGTGAAGCTGTGGCTGCAGTGCACCGAAGAGGTCGCCGAGGACATGCGCGCGAACTTCTCCGAGCGCAACACCGTGTACCGCATGGTGAACTCGGGCGCCCGTGGTAACTGGTCGCAGGTTCAGCAGATCGCCGGTATGCGTGGCCTCGTGTCCGACCCGAAGCAGAAGCTGATCGAGCAGCCCATTAAGGCGAACTACCGCGAGGGCCTGACGGTTCTCGAGTACTTCATCGCCACGCACGGTGCCCGTAAGGGTCTGGTCGATACGGCTCTGCGTACCGCCGAGTCGGGCTACCTGACCCGTCGTCTGGTCGACGTCTCGCAGGACGTCATCGTCCGCGAGGCCGACTGTGGCACCCGCGCCGGCCTGAAGATCGACATCGCTCACAAGAACGAGTTCGGTGAGTGGGAGGCGTCCGAGACCATCGAGACGACCGCCTACGCCCGTAACCTCGCCCGCGACGCCGTGAACGAGGCCGGAGAGGTCGTCATGCCCGCGGGCACCGACCTGGGTGACGACCAGCTCGCTGAGCTCGTCGCTGCCGGCGTTGCGCAGATCGTCTGCCGTTCCGTCCTCACCTGTGAGTCGCAGGTCGGCACCTGTGCGGCCTGCTACGGTCGCTCGCTGGCCACCGGCAAGCAGGTCGACATCGGCGAGGCCGTCGGCATTATCGCCGCCCAGTCGATTGGCGAGCCCGGCACGCAGCTGACGATGCGTACGTTCCACACCGGTGGCGCTGCCTCCGCTGCGGATATTACGCAGGGTCTGCCCCGTGTTCAGGAACTCTTCGAGGCCCGCAGCCCGAAGGTCGAGGCGAAGATGAACGAGGCCGCCGGCCGCGTCCACATCGACGACGAAGACCCGAGCGCCCGTAAGGTCGTCATCACCCGTGACGACGGCAAGGAAGACCTGGTCATCGAGGTCTCGCGTCGCCAGAAGCTCCTCGTGTCCGAGGGCCAGCACATCGAGGCCGGAACCCCGCTGACCGAGGGCCAGCTGGACCCCAAGGAAATCCTGCGCATCATGGGCCGCAACGTGTCCCAGAAGATGCTCGTGGACGAGGTCCAGAAGGTGTACCGCGACCAGGGCGTGGGCATCCACGCCAAGCACATCGAGGTCATCGTCCGTCAGATGCTGCGCCGCGTCACCATCCTGGAGCCCGGCGACACGACGTTCATGCCCGGCGAGCTCGTCGACCGCATGGCGTACCTGACGCAGAACCGTCGCGTTGCAGCCGAGGGCGGCCAGCCCGCCTCCGGTCGCCAGATGCTGATGGGTATCACGAAGGCGTCGCTGGCCACGGATTCGTGGCTGTCGGCCGCGTCCTTCCAGGAGACCACCAAGGTCCTGACCGAGGCCGCCATGAACGGCAAGTCGGACTCCCTGGTGGGCCTCAAGGAGAACGTCATCCTCGGTAAGCTCATCCCGGCTGGCACCGGCCTGTCGCGCTACAACGACGTCATCGTCGAGCCGACGGCTGAGGCCATGGCGAACTCGAACTACTCCGAGGCCGACTTCGGTGACGGCTCTGTGTCCGAGGACTTCCTCGACGCACTGGGCGCCATCGACTTTGGCATGAACTTCCGCGAGTAATCCGGTTCGTGACCGCTTGGGGCCCCGGCCTCGTCCGTGAGAACGTGACGAGGCCGGGGCCCCTTGTCGTGCCTGCTTGCTCGCCCTGAGCGTGCCGGGGATGTCTAACGGTGACGCAGATTGAGTGCCAGCTGCGACGGTGAACATGAAAGTTCAACCAGTTGGAAAGCTGTCATACGGATGCTAGATTGGTTGCACAATATCCATCAACGCTTAAGGATGTCTCCTCATGCGCCTGTCCAAGAAACTGGTCATTGCTGCGCTCGGCTCCGCGACCCTCGTTCTCAACCCGTTGGCGGCCCTTGCGGCTGGTCCCACGATTGAGGATACGGACGGTCCGCTCGTTCGGATCGCCATCTCCGACACGCTCAACTGCTCGATCAACTACAAGGGCGATAGGTATAACGAGTTCTACAACGCTAACTCCACTACGGATCCAGCCGACTGTGGAACGTTCCTCGCTGTAGGATCTGAGCTCTTCGGTCCGGGGGAGTTAAATTCGCGTCAGGCACGGTCTATGAGTGCGATCGCCTGGACGCCGGTCTCGCAAACGAAGTCAGGAACGGGCACTCAAGCCGATCCGTGGGTCCTCACGACTGTCGTTCGCGGCGGTGGATTCGAGATCACGCAGACGGACACCTACTCCACGGGCAATGACTTCTACGCGACGACCTCGTCGGTGAAGAACATCTCGGATGCTGCTCGGGACTTTACTCTTTACCACGCGGCGGATTGCTACCTCCAGGACGACGATTACGGCTTCGGCGAGTACGACGCGAACACGGGGACGGTCATCTGCCGAGCGAAGGATTCGGAAACCGGCACGCATACGGATCGTGGTCGAGTCGAGCAGTTCGTCCCGACGACCGCCGGTTCGAGCTACTACTACGGTGGCTTCTACGAGGTCTGGGGTAAGCTCAAGGATCGTGCACCGCTGCCCAACATGCTTGAGGGAGCAGATTCCAACCGGGATAACGGCATGGCGCTGAGCTGGACTCGTACGCTCGAGCCGAATACGACCGCCGACTACTCTCTCATCACCTCCTTCTCGCCGAAGGGCCAGGTCGCGCTGTCCTCCGCGACATGCGCCGTCGCCCAGCCGGGCGCCGACTCCACCGCGACGCGCACCATCGGCGTGACGATCACGAACCCGAACCGTGATGTCAAGTCGGTTCAGACGGTCATTGCGACACTGTCGGACGATGCCACCTACGTTCCCCGGTCGGCCAGCGGTGCCCCCGAGCCGACGGTCGCGGGTAAGGTTCTGACCTTCAAGGATATCGAGCTTCCCGCCAACGGGTCGGTGAAGTTCTCGTTCCTTATCACCGGCAGCGCTGAGGTTACTCCGCTCGTGAAGATCTCGGGGACGACGACGAGTGGCGCAGCCATCGCCGAGTCCGATACCTCGGCGTCTTCGACGTGCGATTTCCCCGAGCTTCCGAAGCCCGATGAGACCCAGCCGACTCCCGAGCAGCCGCAGCCGACTCCCGAGCAGTCGCAGCCCACTGTCGAGCAGCCGCAGCCCACTGTCGAGCAGCCGCAGCCCGAGGGTGGCACGAGCACTGACGGCAACAAGCTGGCCAGCACCGGCGCGAACACCGGCGTTGCCATCGCGCTCGTTGGCCTGCTCGGCATCGCCGGCGTCGGCCTCGTCGTGGCGAGGCGCCGCGCACGCTGATCGGAGATCCGGTCGATAACGGTACAGGGCCCGGTCCCCGCGAGGGGGCCGGGCCCTCGCGCATCCCCTGTCATTGCCTTCGTCGTTGGCGGGGCAGGCGGGGAGAGTCGCTTTCCGCTTAGGCGGCGATGCCCGCGGGGCGCCAGCGAGCCCGCCCTGACAGATTGTGCTCCCGAACCGACAGAACGGACGGCACCCCACAAGCTGGAGCCAACCGTACGGTTAAATAGGTGGTGGCGGTTCCCATCTGCCCTCTAGTCTGCGGCGACCCATGTCTATGGAGACACACACGGGGCTGGAGGGGAGCCAGTCTGGCCCTGGG
>ERZ1699231.269-NODE-269-length-14823-cov-3.873503_pt1 | contig 14823 bp, 10 predicted proteins | sample MGYA00581551_ERZ1699231 | MGnify/ENA primary metagenome ERZ1699231 (study PRJEB42319, sample SAMD00040326) | human oral metagenome | material: saliva | host: Homo sapiens | study: EMG produced TPA metagenomics assembly of PRJDB4115 data set (Metgenomic analysis of... | reverse complement strand
CCTTCACCGCAGGGGAAGAGGCCGGAGAGGCGCACGTGTTGCAAGGTTTCGTGGTCGCGCACCACGCGAACGGGCGACGAAGTGCGCGTTTCGGCGGCGATGAGAATCGCCTCGTCGGTGAGGAAACCGCGACTGCGGCGGCCGAAGGCTTTGAAGCCCTCTTGCAGACGCTCGGTGATGAAGCGCGGCATCCAGAAATGCAGGGGCGAGGCGATGAGACCGGCGTTGTAGCTCGATTTAGGCAGCTCTGCCGAGAGCCGATTGTTGACAAAATCGGCCATACGTTGCGCCGGTGCCGCCTGCGTGCGCCCACCTTGCACCCAAGCCGCGCGTTCGATGCTCTCTTGCAGCCACATCATGCGCAGCGGGTTCGCTTCGTCGGCGAGTGCAGCGTGGCCTTCGGCCAACGCCTCGTTTTGCAATGCCTCGGCCACCCAAGGAGCGAGGCCGTCGTTGAGGTCTTCGGGACGGGTTTCGACCACCATGCCCGAATTCGACCAACGACTGCCGCGGTTGGCGGGACTCATGCCGTTGACCACCAACTGTTCGGGGCCGGTGGCGGCGGGCACGACGAAGCCGCCCGGGCACATGCAGAAGGAATACACGCCGCGCCCGTTCACCTGCTGCACGAAGGCATATTCGGCCGCGGGGAGGTAGCGGCCGCGTCCCTCGCGGTTGTGATATTGAATCTGGTCGATGAGATGGGCCGGATGCTCCAAACGCACGCCCATGGCCACCCCTTTCTGTTCGATCTCCACTCCCGCGGCGTGCAGATAGCGATAAACGTCGCGAGCAGAGTGTCCGGTGGCGAGCACCACGGGGCCTTTCCACTCGTCGCCGCCGGCCGTGCGCACACCCTCCACGCGTTGTCCGTCGGCCGAGAAGAGGAGCGCGTCGACACGCGTGCGAAAATGCACCTCACCGCCCGATTCGATGATCTGCCGACGCATGGCGGCGATGATGCCCGGGAGGCGGTCGGTGCCAATGTGGGGGTGCGCGTCGGCAAGAATGTCGGTGGCGGCACCATGTTGGCAGAAGATGCCGAGAATGCGGGCCACATTGCCGCGCTTCTTGGAGCGGGTGTAGAGTTTTCCGTCCGAAAACGCCCCCGCGCCGCCTTCGCCGAAGGAGTAATTGCTCTCGGGATCGACCGTGCCGGTGCGTGCAATGGCGGCAATGTCCTTTTTTCGTCCGTCGACGTCGCAACCTCGCTCGAGCACCACGGGGCGCACGCCCAGTTCAATGAGTCGCAAGGCGGCAAACAATCCCGCGGGACCGGCCCCGACCACGACGGCCTGGGGGGCGCGCGCCACATCGCCGTAGCGGATGGGGGTATAGGCGAGTTCGGTGGGCTGTTCGCCCACCCAGATCTGCACGCCGAGATTGACCATCACGTTGCGCTGGCGCGCATCGATGCTGCGGCGCACAATACGCACGTGTGTGATCTCACGGGGGGCGATGTCGAGGCGTTCGGCCGCAACACTGCGCAGACGCGCCGCATCATAGGCCACTTCCGGCCGCACTCGGAGCTCAAGAGTAGTCGTCATGTTGAGAAGCTATAGGATTGGATAATGGCACAAATATACAAAGATTTTTTTGCACAGGCGATCAAGAAAGCGTAACTTTGTGGCAGTGTTATCATGATTTCGCGGTGTGCAGTGCGCGCCGCCCCAATCCCCCAACAGCACCATGACAAAAGGTAAGGTAGATGCCCTGCTCGGCATCGTGTTTGGCGACGAAGGCAAAGGCAAGGTCGTCGATTATTTCACTCCGCGCTACGATTTGGTGGCGCGCTTCGCCGGCGGCCCCAATGCCGGGCACACCATCATCTTCGACGGGCACAAATTTGTGCTCCGCTCCATTCCCTCGGGCATATTCGACCCCGGCAAACTGAATCTCATCGGCAACGGCTGCGTCATTGCCCCTGATCTCTTCATGGCCGAGGCGCACGAACTGGAAGCTGCGGGCTACAGCATCACAGATCGGCTTCACATCAGTCGCCGCGCCCACCTCATCCTGCCCACCCACCGGGTGCTCGACCGCGCCTACGAAGCGGCGAAAGGCAAGAACAAAGTGGGCACCACCGGCAAGGGCATCGGCCCGACTTATAGCGACAAAGCAGCGCGCGTGGGGCTGCGTGTGGGCGACATCGAGGGCGATTTCCTCACGAAATACAACGCACTGAAGGAGCGTCACCTGCGTTTGCTCTCCGACATGGGCTTCACCGACTTCGACATCGCAGACGAAGAACGCGCTTGGCTCGAGGGCATCGACTACATGCGCCGTTTCCCCATCACCGACACGGAAATCGAAATCAACCAAGCCCTCGCCGAAGGGAAAAACGTGCTGGCCGAAGGCGCACAGGGCTCATTGCTCGACATCGACCACGGCACTTACCCCTTCGTCTCGTCTTCGTCGACCACGATCGGGGGCGTCTGCACGGGACTGGGTGTGGCTCCGCAAAGCATCGGCCGCGTGTGGGGCATCTTCAAGGCCTACAGCACCCGTGTGGGCGCAGGTCCGTTCCCGGTTGAACTGTTCGACGAAACGGGCGACGAGATTCGGCGCATCGGTCGCGAATTTGGCGCCGTGACGGGACGCAACCGCCGTTGCGGCTGGGTGGATCTCGTGGCGCTGCGCTACGCCATCATGATCAACGGCGTGACGGATTTGGTAATGATGAAGGCAGACGTGCTCGACGGCTTCGAGACGATCAAGGTGTGCGTGGCCTACGAAAAAGACGGCGTGCGCACCGAAACCATGCCCTACGACACGGAGGGATGGACGGCGGTGTACGAAGAACTCCCGGGTTGGCACACGCCCCTCACCGAGGTGCGCCGCGAAGCGGACTTCCCCAAGGCCTATGCGGACTATGTGCGCTACTTGGAAGAGGCACTCGGCACGCCGATCTCGATTCTTTCGGTCGGCCCCGACCGCGAAGCCACCATCGTGCGCTGATGCGACGGCGCGCAGCCTCCCTATATAAGCGCGCGCACTCCTTATATATATAGGTAACCTTCCCCTCGTTCCCTGCCCCCGGACAGCACGAGGGGAAGGTTTCGGTTTTTCGCGCTGCTTGTCCGCACTGCGCTCCCCTTCCGGGCTCGACACGTGGGAGCGCGCGCATCGATCGGCACAAAGGTCGTGCTCCGGCGAGGGAACACCTCGCTTTCGCTGCCACGGCGCAAGCGGCGCGGCGGCTTTTGCCCCTCGGCACGTAAAAAGTCGGCACTTCGTTTGGCTTATTCGGCCTCAAGTCTTAACTTTGCACTACAAAAGGCTCCGTAGCTTAGCTGAATAGAGCGTCAGATTCCGGTTCTGAAGGTCTTGGGTTTGAATCCCAACGGAGTCACACTCGGCTTATCGCCGCAAAAACGAGATAAGTCAGAAAAAAGAGTGTGGAAATTTGGTAGTTCGAGAAAAACTTACTACTTTTGCACTCGCAAATCGGTCATACGCCCGCTCGGTGCCATAGCTCAGTTGGTAGAGCAAAGGACTGAAAATCCTTGTGTCCCCGGTTCGATTCCTGGTGGCACCACCACTTCCGCGTTTCCGATTTGCACACTTGGTGCCATAGCTCAGTTGGTAGAGCAAAGGACTGAAAATCCTTGTGTCCCCGGTTCGATTCCTGGTGGCACCACAAGAAAAGCCGTTTCGTAGGAGACGGCTTTTTTCGTATGTGGTGCGATGCATGCGCCGCGTGCTTCCCCACTCCGGCACCCGAAAGCCAGCACCCCGTTGCCACAAAACAAAAAGGAGAGACCGCAAACGCTGCGATCTCTCCTTTTTGATGAAGCTTGGGGGCTGTCGGCAACGCATCCCAAGTGGAGAATCTGATTCGGGCACCTGTCGGCATCAACGGCGCAACCAGGCATGCTTGGCAGCACGCAACAAGCGTCCCAACCACGTGTAGCGAATGCCCCAGTCGCGAATGGTGTGTGCAAAGAGGGCTTCGATGCGAGGATCGACTTCGGGCACGCGATAAGCCAAATGGAGGATGCGACGCAACGGCGGCCGATCGTAGACGTATCGCTGCAACAGCCGCGAGGAGACACTGAAATGGGTGCCGCCCGACAGGCCGATGTTGCGCACCAAGGTGCGGGCGGGAGTGAGCGCCAACCCGCCGGCGCGATAAACGGCGATTTCCCAACACACATCCCAAGGGATGGGGTTTCGATCTACTGAGTGCAAACAAGGGAAGGCGCCGCCGTATTGCATGCGATCCACGTCGGCGGGCGAAAGTCCTTCGAGGGCTTGTGCCGCAGACGTGTAATGTACGAAATGCTGCTGCCAGCGGTCTCGCCATGTTCCCCAGCCCCAACCTGCAGTATGCGGGGTGAAATAGCTCTCACTCTCGGGAGATACGAGGGCAGGATGCTCACCGATGAGGTCTAAATGCGTGAATCCGGACACGTGCATCACACGGCGATCTTCGGCATAGAGCTGAAAGGCCTGATTCATGTAGGTGAGAAAACCGGGGCCGGTGCAAATGTCGTCTTCCAAGACGATGACCGTATCGTGCGTGGCGAAGAGCGAGGCGATGCCCTCGGTGATGTTGCGCTCCAAATAGTAGTTCTCCGGACGTTCCACGAGGGTGATGCGGTGGAAACGCCCCGCTCGATCGGCCCGCTGCTTGAACTCGTGCAAGAATTTGCGCACGCGCCGCACAGCACGCCACGATGCCTCGTCGCGTCCACCGTCGGAAAAGACGTAGAGTTCGGTTTCGGGCGCCAAATAATTGTCGGCGAGTGCAGCCAACGTGCGGCGCGTGTTGTCGAGACGATTGTAGACAAAGAGCGCTACGGGGGCAAGATTGGAATCGGCCATCGCGGGGGTATGAAATCACGCGTCGAAAGTGATCGACGCACTGTGTTGATGAATGGTATTGAGGTCGGGCAAGCGCATGTAGTCGCCGAACTTCCGACGCAGATAGGCATCGCAGTCAGCGGGGACGGGGGCTTCGAAACCGTCGAATGGAAGGGTCTTCAGGGGGAAGGTTTCTTTTTCGTAGATCGTGTTGTCGTACGGGATGCCGGGGCTGTAATTGAGCTTTTTCGTGGGGCACAACCGTGCCAACGCTCGCAACACGGGGAAAACAAAACGATGATTGAAACGATAGATGGCGCGGGTCTTGCTTTTCAGCACATCGGTAGAGAGATCGGTGCGCTTGATCACCTTATAGATGCGACCAAACGTGCGATTCGACACCCACAAAAGCGGAAGCGGCATTTTCTCGTAGGGGAAAATGTCGATGAAAATGCCACGATACTTGAAAATGCGATCGTAATCGTTCGTTTCCGACAATCTACTCCGCAGGTCGCGCACCTTGGCATAGCAATAAAAATAGCCCGGGTCGGTATCGGCATTTTGCAACGCCAAGTCTTCGGGCAATTCTCGGGGGAGGATTTCCATGAGTCGGTCGTAGTCGGGGCGCATCATCTCAATATCGAGATCATCGTCCCAGGGAATGTAACCTTCATGCCGCACCGCGCCGAGCAGGGTGCCGGAACACAGCCAATAGCGCAAGCCGTGGCGACGACAGATGCCGTCGATCACGCGCAACATCTCCGTCATGCGATGCTGCATGCGGCGGAGGTCAGAGCCTTCGGGGTTGAAACGGGCTTGCAACTCCCGCTGCAATTGTGCATCGGGACGGCGAGAAAGGTCGAGGTGGGGTTGATCGATCATGGTCGAAAGGGGGATTGGAGTTCCCAACCGCAAAGCAGCTTCTTCGGGTTGGGGAAAGCACATGAAAAAGACAGTACGCGTCAGCGACGATTGCGGTCTATGCGGCCGGAGGCCAATTTATAATCGTAGGAATGGCGTCCTTCGGCTCGGAAATCGGTGTGGTAGCGCTCAAGCACTTCACGAAAGACCTCTTCATAGCGGGGAATGAACAAGTCGTCGCCCGCTTCGGCGTGCGCAATGATCTCGCGCGCCAAAGGAGTGGTCAGTTTGAGGTCGGTCGCGCCGCCCGAAAATCCGGTTCCCGCGATCGATCCGGGCGAAACATTGAGCAGACGATTGGACGAGCCGGCACGTTCGAGTTCGACATTGACACTTTCGATGAAGATTTTCAGGGCCGCTTTTGTGGCGCCGTAGATAGAAAAGAACGGAGAACTCATGAAACCGGCAATGCTCACCATCACCGCACAAGGAAAGGGTGTAGCTGCGAGCAAACGCCCGTAGAATCGGCGCACGATGCGAATAGGCGCTACGCTATTCACGGTAAAAGAACGTTCGATGTAGGCTTCGTCGAGTTCTTCGAAGAGGGCGAGGCGACCGAAACCGGCCGTGATGAACAGCCCGTCGGTGTCTCCCTGCACAAAGCGGTCGAAAAAGGAGAAATCACCACTCTCGAGATCGAAACGATGCACTGCAAGTTTCTCTGCGCCCGCGGTTTCGTCGGCTATCGGCGCTAAAGGGGCGCGATCCACGATGTCGACACGACGCACCTCGGGACGCGAGGCCAAGACCAGCGCGATGGCACGGCCGATGCCGCCTGCACCGCCCACAACCAGGGGGTATTGCATGCTCATCGGGCTATTCGGGTTTGACACGCACGTCGGGATTCACACGCGTCTCGACCTTACTCTTGAGATCATGGTAGTTGCGCAGCACTTCTTCCTTGATCTTGGTGGAGCTCACTCCGTCGCCATAGGGGAAATAGAATACATCTACGCCTAAGTCCTTGAGATAGTCGTACTTTCCCGTCCAATCATCGCCAACGACGAAGACATCGATATTGAGCTTCTTGACAATTTCGGTATGGTCGAGCGTGCGCTGCGGAATCACCACATCGGGATAGCGCAATGCTTCGAGGATGGCCAGTCGTTCTTCGAAGGGAATGACCGGCGGACGCTTGTAACTGCTCACCAGTTCGTCGGTACTTACGCCCACAATGAGCGTATCGCCCAATCCACGGGCGTATTTGATCATCTTCAGGTGGTTGGAGTGGAACATATCGAAGGTTCCGGAGGTGTAAACCACTATTTTGTCTTTTCCGTACATGATTTTTCGCTTTGTGTCGCGCTTGGCGCCGGTTCTATTGCTTGATTTTCCGCATGAGCTTCCCGATGAAGCGTCGAAGACTGTAGCGTCGCCACTTTTGTCGCAGGATGCCGGGGAGACATCTTATATAGTACATCGCCTGCCCCGCCTCCCATAGCGTCCGGAACCACACCGTTTGCTTCGGCACTCCGCAGCTGTTCCACGGTTTCTCCGCGCCGATGTAGTGCAACTGGATGGGATCGGCCAGCGCCGCCTTGAATTCGGCTCGCCGCGCCGCATCGTCAGCGGGCAGACAGAGGCAATGTGCGTAAAATGGGGTAGTGTCCGCATTTACGCGGTAATAGACATTGCTCACCCCGTAGCGCATGCTCAACGGACGTACCTGTCCGCGAGCGCAGATCGCCATGCAATCTTGTTCGGGAAAGGGTAAACGCGCGTAATTCGCTTTGTAATACTCCGTCATGCGACGCTGCATGTCGTCACGCCGCAACGTTTTGAGGTTCAGCAGAAGGAAGTTTGCGCAAATCTCACGCGCCAACCAGTGTTGCTCCTCTTTGTCGAACGACGCATAGAGTGGGAGCCGATTTGTGGGCAAGATGGTGTCGACGCCGGCGTAATAAAAGTCTTCGTCGGTATAGGCGAAATAAGCTTTTGACACATCGCCGATAAACACCACGTCGACATCCGAACAAATGATGCGATCGCACTCGGGAAAGAGGGTGGGCGCACAGAGTTTGAAATAGATCTCCTTAGAAAAATGGGACTTTCCGCCGCAGGAGGCCAGTTCAGCCTCGTACATCGACGTATCGTGAAACACGACTTCGCCATGGTCGAAACTCCCCACCACGGAGGCGATGCGACGGCGTGCCCGGTCTGAGATGCCGGGATGCAACACGTGCAGTCGGTAGCGGTATTGTCGATCGGCATGCGCCAGCAACGAGTGAAAAGCCACCAGTGCCGGCACCACATAATGCTCGTCGAAAGTAAAAAACAGCGGGATCGTCGTCATGGTCAAGGTCTTTTTTTCTTTTTGAAGAGGTAGTTCGCGCTCTCTCGCAACATCTCAGAGCCGAAACACCACAGCACGGCGGGATAAAGCAGCACAGCAATGATCACTTTCGCCAGCAGCGCGCCGACAATCGGCAAGGCACATTGCACCACGCCCCAATAAGTGAATCCCATGACGCCGACAGCGGTGCACAAATAGGGCAAGACATCGCGCGCTGCCTGTCGCATCGTGACAGGCAGCAGGCGTTGCACCAACAGATGCCAAACGCCCAACCACGCCACGTTGATCCCGACGTAAAACAGCAGCATAGTCATCACGCCGTAGGGATAAGTGAGCAAGGCAGTGGCCAGTTGCACCGCCACCATCGCAGCCAGTCCGAGCAGATACATCACCGAACGGCCACGCGAAAGAAGGAATTGCGTATAGAGTGAGACCAGTGGGAGAAAGGCTCCGCTCACACAGAGCAGCATCAACATACCGGCCGATTCTAACCACTTCTGTCCGAGCGCAATGAGGATGAGTTCGCGTCCTACAATTGAGATACCGAACATGACCGGGAAGGCTACGAAACACGTGAAGCGCAGCATTTTGCGGAACACACGCGCTTGCCGTTCCACGTCGTCGGCCGTTTCGACAAACAAGGGTTGCGACACACCGTTCACCAGTCCGGTCACCACCGAGTGCCCCATGAAATTCCATTTGTTGGCCTGCGTATAATTGCCCACCATGCGTGCATCGAAAAAACGACCGAGTATGAGGGAGAAGAAGTTGTTGTTCACGTGATTGAGCAGGTTGGTCAGCAACAGCCAGCTACTGAATCCCACCATCTCCCGCACCGGACGGAAATCCCACTCCAGTGTGGGATGCCACTTCGCAAACATCCAATACAACGCCGTGTTTACAGTCACATACACCAGTGTTTGCGTGGCCAATCCCCAATAGGCAAACCCATTGTAGGCCAAAACGATACCCGCCACACCGGATACTGCGAGCGCAATGAGATTAGAAAGCGTGCGTTCGCGCACTCTCATCATCTTAAACAGTCGTGCGCTCGGAACAATGCCCAAGCCCGAGATGATGAACGACAGAAACAGGTAGCGCGCCAGGGGAATGATCTCCTCATTTTTGAAAAAAGCGGCGATGAGCGGTGCCGCAGCAAAAAGCACCGCATAGAGCGACACACTCAACGGCAGGCAAAACCAAAACACCGCATTGTAATCGCGATGCTCCATCGTCGGCCGATTCGTTAGCGCCGCCGTGAACCCGCTTTCCTGAATCGTCGCAGCAATCAGCGAGAAGATGGCCAACTGCCCCACCATGCCATAGTCGGCCGGTGTGAGCATACGCGCCAACCAGATGCCGAACACAAGTGTCAGCACCTGTTGTGCGCCGTTGCTCAAGGTACCCCAGAGCAGTCCGCGCGCGGTTTTTTCTTTGAGGGTGGGTTGTGACATGGGAAGAATCGAGATTTACTTCGTCCCCTCACGGGAACATCCACTCCCTATGTTGCGGCACACCGCAGAGGGAGTTCGCCCCACAGAGCCTCGCTCGAAACAATGGGGTACGATGGTTGCAAAGATACAAAAAACTCATGAACCCTTGTTCTCCCACCGCCCATATTTGCGCGCGCACTCGCCCGCTGCGTCCCCCTACGCGCCTGCGATATAATTTTATCATGCGCAGAATATTGTGTACCTTTGCCCTCAAATAACAACAGCCATTCATGATCTATCCCGATAATTTCGAACGCAAAATTGGTTTCGCCGAAGTGCGCACCCTCCTCAAGGGGCGCTGCATGTCGAGTTTGGGGACCGAATGGGTTGACCACCACGTCACTTTTTCGTCCGACTTCGACACCGTGCGCGAATCGCTGGCACAAGCCCAAGAATTCGCCCGCTTCATGACGACCGAGGAAGACGTCTACGAAGAAAACTTCTACGACGTGCGCCAACCCCTCATGCGCATTCGTCCCGAACGCACTTACCTCGAAGAGCTCGACCTCTTCGACCTCAAGCGCTCGCTCCAAACCGTGGTAAGCCTCGTGCGCTTCCTCCGTGCCTCGCAAGAGGAGGAGGTCGCCGACGAGGAAACGCAGACCGATGCGCCCACCGGCTCGTCGTCTTCCGCCGGCGCCACACCGCTCTACCCCGCCCTCACCCGCATGACCGACGGCGTGAGCTGCTTCCCTCAGCTCATTGCTCGCATCGACCGCGTCCTCAACAAGTACGGCAAAATCAAGGATACCGCCACGCCCGAGTTGCTCAACATTCGCCACACCATCGAGGTCACTTCTCGCGGCATCAGCCACTCCCTACGCTCCATCATCAACGAAGCGCAGGCAGAAGGCTACATCGATCGCGATGTTTCCCCCACGCTCCGCGACGGCCGCCTCGTCATTCCCGTAGCCCCTGCCCTCAAGCGCAAGATCAAGGGTATCATCCACGACGAAAGTGCTACGGGTAAGACCGTCTTCATCGAACCTGCCGCTGTTGTCGACGCCAACAACCGCATTCGCGAACTCAAAGCTGCAGAACGCCGCGAGATCATCCGCATCCTCCAAATCCTCTCCGGCGAAATCCGCCCTCACATCAAGGAGATTCTCCACTCGATGCAGTTTCTCGCGCACATTGACTACCTCCGTGCCCTCGCCGTCTTCTCCGAACAGTTCGCCTGCGTCGTGCCTCGCCTGCAAGCCGAGCCGCGCATCGACTGGGTGCAAGCTCGCCACCCGTTGCTCCAGCAAAGTCTCGAGCGCCACGGGAAGAAGATGAATCCTCTCGACGTCACGCTCCGCGACCGTGCCCGCCTGCTCCTCATTTCCGGCCCCAACGCCGGTGGTAAATCCGTCTGCCTCAAAACCGTCGGGCTACTCCAATACATGCTCCAGTGCGGTCTGCCCGTTCCGGCCCGCGAAAATTCCTGCGCCGGCATTTTCGACGACATTTTCATCGACATCGGCGACGAGCAGAGTCTGGAAAACGACCTTTCGACCTACTCTTCTCACCTACTCAACATGAAGGCGATGATGAAAAACTGCTCCTCGCGCAGTCTCCTCCTCATCGACGAATTCGGTAGCGGTACCGAACCCCAAATTGGTGGCGCACTCGCCGAAGCCATCCTCCGTAAGTTTGTCGACCGCAACGCCTGCGGCATCATCACCACCCACTATCAGAATCTCAAACACTTCGCCGAGACGAGTAGCAATGTGGTCAACGGCGCCATGCTCTACGATCGCTCCAAGATGCAACCGCTCTTCATGCTCCAAATCGGCAACCCCGGTAGCTCCTTCGCCGTCGAAATCGCCCGCAAGATCGGTATTCCCGACGATGTTATTCGCTACGCCTCCGACCTCGTGGGCAAAGACTATGTGATGAGCGACAAATATCTCCAAGACATTGTCCGTGACAAAATGTATTGGGAAAACAAGCGTCGCAACATCCACGATCGCGAGAAGAAACTCGAACAAACCATCTCGCACTACGAGGAAGAACTGACCACTCTCTCGCAGCGCAAACGTGAGGTGCTCTCTGATGCGCGACAGGAAGCCGAGCGCCTGCTCCAAGCTTCCAATGCTGCCATTGAGAACACCATCCGCGCCATCAAGGAAAGCCAAGCCGACCGCGAGCGCACCCGCGCCGCACGTCAGGAACTCCAGGATTTCCGCGAAGAAATGAAACAGCAGGCCGACCGTGCGCAAGACGACGCCATCACTCGCAAGATGGATCAAATCCGTCGCCGACAAGAGCGCAAGAAGAACGCTCCCGCCGCCCGCCCCGCCCTTGGCAACCTCCTCGGCGCCCTCGCTGCCGACAAAGGAGTCGCCGCAGCACCTCCCAAAAACGAGAAACCTCGGTTGGGTAGCTACGTGCGCATCAAGGGCCAGACCTCGGTCGGCGTCGTACAGACCCTCCAAGGCAAGACCGCGCGTGTTCTCTTCGGCGTCATGACCACCACCGTGCCCCTCAACCGGCTTGAAGTCACCGATCGCCCGGCCGAGAAAATCTCCTCCTCGCAGGTATCGACCTTCATCAGCAAGGAGACGCGCGACGCCGTCTACGAGAAGAAGCTTCACTTCCGTCCAGAACTCGATGTGCGCGGAATGCGCGCCGAGGAAGCACTCTCGGCCGTCCACTACTTCATCGACGACGCCATCCTCCTTGAGCAGCACCGCGTGCGCATCCTCCACGGCACCGGTACCGGCGCCCTGCGCACCGTCATCCGCCAATACCTCGACACCGTGGGTGGCGTGACCCACTACCGCGACGAAGACATCCGTTTCGGCGGCGCCGGCATCACCGTCGTCGAAATCCAATAAGCGCAGCGCTCGCTGATCCTTATACACAACGAAGCAACCTCGACTTGGGGTTGCTTCGTTTGTATTTCTGTTTCGCGCCGACAAGGGACTGAGGGTCTCTCAGTCTTTATTTCTTCGCACAATAGAGCGATATAACTATTATAGGTCGCCATTTCACCTCCCCACAAGGGACAGCTTCCTAAAGAGAACAATCCCCCTCATCGTTTGATCCGAATTTCTCGGCGGTCGTAGTCCAAGATAAAAACCGTGTTGCGCAGGAAGTCGAAGTTCAGCACCGCCTCGGACTGATCGGTCAAGACGAAATTCAAGCGTGTCGCCCAGTCGCCGACCTTCGTTTCCACGTTACGACACACCTGCACCTGTTGCATCCGCAACGCTCGACTGATATTTCCCCGCGGCAAGTCCATCTGTTCGCGTCCCTCAGCAGGTAGCAAGTTCAAGTTCACCTTGTTGTAGCGTCCTCCCGAGTCCAAGAAAAAGCGCACTTTCTTGTTGCCGACACGACCTTTGAGATAAATCCCTTTCGTGAACGTGCCGTCGCGACTCTCGCGCGTTTGCCAATGCAGCACCACCGCAGGCTCACCTTCACTTTCCCCGACCGATAAGCGCCGATTCCGCAAATCAAAACACAACGGCTGCGCACTCAATAGGTTATCTCCAACGATGAAGTTGGGCGCATACGCAAAGAACTTCCCCTTCAGATCTACCACGAGACATTTCACATCGAGAAAGGTCGTACCGCAAAAATCCACTCGGTCCAACACACAAGTGTGCACCTTGACGCGATCCCCGTTGGCAGCACGTGTGTAGGACGTGGTCAATGCCGCACCACTTAGCCGACACGAATCGACGGCAAACGTCGAATCAACCACGCAGAAGGAACACCCGGTATCGATCAAGCCACTCACCGCTAGCTTACGCTCCCCCTGCGACAGTCGCAACGGCGTGTACCAATAGGCACCTTCGGGAAACAACGGCGACGACTGGGAGAAGACCTTGCCTCCCATCGCGAAGCAAAGCGCGAGGCACACCAATGCCCATCACCTGCCACGAGAAATAGAGAAAATTATGCACATGATTTGCACACTTAGATGACATGAGGCAAATTTACGTCTTTATTTCTTTGAAGCCTTCCGCCCATCGCCGAATTCTGTTCTTGGGGAATAACACAGCAGGAAAGCACATTAGCGCACGCACCTCTTTTCACCGAAATGCACACACACTCGGAAAAGCGACTCCGGGCAACACAAAAGATGCGCCGACAAAGAGGTTGTCTCTTTGTCGGCGCACCGATTCAATCGCGCGACGTGTCGCTTAAAGCAAGTTCGCGACTGCTTCCGTGGAAGAGAGTCCAATCATGATGCCCCCGATCAAAACGATCAGAAGGCCGATGTAGACGTTCCAAAGCTCCCAGCGAGTCTTCCGTTCACCCAGCACGTAAATGCCGCCCAACGTGGCCAAAATCACGTTCATCTGCGTCATTGAGGCCGCTATGGACACCCCGTTAAGATTGATCGAAATGAGATAGAGCAAAACGGCGAGAGCAAAGATGAAACCGCCGAGCATGTTCTTGATGCTGGGCATCGAGAACGGACGCTGCTTGAGATAGAACAAGGAGAAGAGGAGCGCTCCACACACCATACCCAATGCTTGCGGCAAGAAGGCGGCACGACCTTCTACATGGAAACGCGCAGGAAAGAAGGAGAAGCCCACATACCCGATGGTACCGATGGCCAAAACCAAGATGCCTGCCTTCATATTGCTCTTCGCTGCATTCCCCTCGTTGTCTGCCGCGGGCGCGCCGGAGGAGGCTGCGGCAGTAGAAGATGGTGACACCCTTTCCTTGCGTGTCGTCATCCAAATACCGAAGATGATCAAGGCAATGGCGCTGAACCCGACCACGCGCTGACCTAACGTAGGCCAGTCGCCCAAGAAGAGGGCCCCCACAACAGAGTTGGCTGTCAGCTGCATTCCAGTCGAGATCGGCATACCGCCCGACACCCCGATCAATTCAAACGAACGATATTGCAACATTTGTGCGCCGGCCCACATCGCGCCGGAAAGGAAACACCACCAGAAATTCGCTGTCGTGATCTCCGGTTGTGCTATGAGATAAACCACAATGGCGACAATAACTGTACCCAATGTAGTACCAAGGATCTGGTGAATGGGACGTCCGCCCACTTTTGAGATCGCCAAAGGCAGGATCCCCCACAAGAAAGCGGGAAGGATGGCAATAAGCATGTTCATCAGCTATAGTTTTTTGTGTGTAAGTAAATCAGTTCTCGTTGTCACGCCTTCGTCTCACGGGCGTGCACTCATCTCGTGTGACACCACATATCTCATTTGATTAAAAACAAGGCCCCGAGTCTCTTTCGAGTCTCGAGGCTTGTCTTGTAAAATGGCGGCGACCTACTCTCCCGCGGGTGTGCAGTACCATCGGCGCGGTCGGGCTTAACTTCTCTGTTCGGAATGGGAAGAGGTGGAA
>ERZ1699231.266-NODE-266-length-14907-cov-1.994926_pt1 | contig 14907 bp, 7 predicted proteins | sample MGYA00581551_ERZ1699231 | MGnify/ENA primary metagenome ERZ1699231 (study PRJEB42319, sample SAMD00040326) | human oral metagenome | material: saliva | host: Homo sapiens | study: EMG produced TPA metagenomics assembly of PRJDB4115 data set (Metgenomic analysis of... | reverse complement strand
AAAGCAGGCGGACGGGCGTTGCCGACCGTGACGGGCACGGGCGGACGAGGGACCTGCGCGTTGAAGAACTGGCGCCATCCTCGGCGGGTTTGCAGCCAGGAGCGGGTATCGTCGCCGCGCGCCAGGAGGACGCGGCCCAGGATACGGGCGCTGCGCTGAGAGCCGATCCCCCCGAAGCCGACGACGCCCGGGTAGAACCAACCTTTCGACATGGCACCGACCAACAGTGTGGACGCGAACTCGCCCGCACTGGCGGTCAGTGCCAGGGCGAGCGAGGGAGACTCGTCATCGATGAGAGGGGGACGGAACAACATCAGGCCAATCATAGAGCCAATGCACCGGGGAAGCGCAAGCTCCGGAGCGACGGAGCCGCAGGTACCCTATGACAGTCTGACCGCATAGTCAAGACGAGTGTCGTGCGCTAGTTGCGCGCCTGTCCGCTGCGGTGCGGGCCTCGTCGTTGAGCAGCTGTCAGAGGGGACGTCATGATGCGGCGTCACGTGTTTGTGACCGCGGTTGTTCGCTTTATGAAACGGAGGCCGGGCACGATTCTCGGGCTGGTGCTCCTGCTGCTAGTCGGTGTGGGGGTGTGTAGCCGCGCTACGCCGCTCAGTCGAGGGGCAGCGGTGGCGTCGGCTGAGCTTCGCTCTTGCGCAGTGCGGGCAGGCCGATGAGCATGAGAACGACCATCGCCCACCCGGCACCGGCCATGGTCAGTAGGCCGCCGCGCGCGCCGATCGAGTCGATTGCGGGCCCGGCGATCGCCGTGCCCAGGGAAGTGCCGAGGTTGATCGACGTCGACATCCAGGTCAGGCCCTCCGTGAGCTTCGCGGGGGAGACGGATTTCTGAATGATGACGTTGACGTTCGTCATCGTGGGGGCGCAGGTGAGGCCCGTGATGAGGATGACGGCGGCCATTGTCCAGATGTTGAAGGCCACGGGGAAGAAACTCATGCCGATCGCCATCAGGATCACACCGAACACGAAGAGCTGCCAGGTGGGTCGTCTCCACGTGCGGGCACCGTACACGAGCGCGGCAGACAGCGAGCCGATCGAGAAGAGCGCCAGGAGGATGCCGCCGAGCGCGGGGGCACCCAGCTCCTCGGTGAAGCTGACCATCGAGACCTCCATCGCGCCGAACGTCGTGCCCATGCCGATGTAGGTGGCTGCCATGACGAGGACGACGGGCTTGCGGATGACGGACTCGCGCGGGGCGCCTGGATCGTAAGGAATGATCGCGGGCTCGGAGTCGCGGCGCGACAGGAAGAGGGCGCCACCCACCGCCAGGCTGGCGATCGAAATGATGAGGCCGGTGGCCGGATGCAGGGCGGTACCCAGGACCGTGGAGAGCACGGGGCCCACGATGTACACGAACTCGTCGACCGCGGACTCGAGGGCGTAGGCGGTCTGCAGCTGGCCCGGCTTGTGCAGGATCGTCGACCAGCGCGAGCGCACGAGTGCGCCGGGTGCACCCCACGTGGCACCCGCGAGGGCGGCCGGAATGAAGAGCGTCCACGCGGGGGCGTGCATGATGACGGCGGCGACCAGCGCGGACATCGACAGGACCGAGATCGTCCACGCGGGGCCCATGACGCGTAGCTGACCGTGGCGGTCGACCTGGCGCGCGAGGATGGGCGCGCAGAGCGCCATGACGATGATGGCCACGGCAGAGACCGCGCCCGCGAGCGTGTAGTTGCCGTACTCGGCGCGCACCATGAGGATTGTCGACAGACCCACCATGGACATCGGCAGACGCAGAACCAGCCCGGCAGCAGAAAACTTCCAGGCCTGACGGTAACGCAAAATGTCGAGATAGGTACCCAGCATCCCACTATTTTATCGTCGGTCGGAGGACGGCAGCGCCGGTTGCAATGGGGCGTAGCTAACCCCCTTCCGCGCGTGAGAGTGGGACGCAGCCACGGCCTCGTCGATGAGGGACGAGGCCGTGGCCGGGAGAGCGAAAAGGCTCAGTCACTCACCTCGAAGACGCCGGTCTGGCCCTTTTCCGCCAGGGAGAGAGCGTGGTTGACGAAAGAGTAGTGGCCGGCCTCCAGCGGCGTGAACTCGACGAAGCCGCCCTCGGCGGCACCCAGGGAGAGGACCTGTCCCCAGCCGCCACCGCTACCGCCGCCGCGGATCACGTAGGCGCCCTCGCGCCACACGGTGTCGAACTGGGTGCCCACGACGTGGAAGGTGGTCGCCAGGTTCGGGCCCGCGTCCATGACCCACACGCGCACGCGCTCGTTGGTCTTGATCTGGATCGGGTGCGCCTTGTACTGGAAGGGCACGCCGTTGAAGGCCATCGCGTTGGGCTGCAGGGCAGACAGGAGCGAGGCGTCAGCGGGCTGCCCGTCCGCGCCCAGGTAGAGCTCGGAGGCGACCATGACGTACTCGCGGTCGACCTTGTCCAGGTCGGTCGGGTCGATGATGACGGCCCCGAACATGCCGTTCGCGATGTGCATCGACATCGGCGCGGTCGAGCAATGGTAGAGCCAGATGCCCGCGTTCTTCGCGACGAAGGTGTACTCAAGGGTCTGCCCGGGCTCGATCGAGTGCATGACGTTGTCGGGAGCGACGAGGCCCGCGTGGAAGTCCAGCGAGTGGCTCATCGTTCCGTTGTTCACGAGCGTGATGTGGAAGGTGTCGCCGATGTGTCCGCGCAGGATCGGTCCGGGGGCGTCCCCGTTGAAGGTCCACGACTCGCGCGTGAGCGAGCTCGTGACGTTGACGGTCTGCTCGGTGACCGTGAAGGTGTAGTGCCGCTCGGTCTCGTTCGTGGCCGGCGGCAGCACAGGGTCGCGCTCGTCGATCGTCGCCGCGTAGTCCGTCAGCGCGGTCGGGGTGGCCGGTCCCGCGGCGGCGTCCTGCCCGTGGTCGTGCCCGTGGTGCGCGTGGCTGCCCGAGGCCGAGGATCCTGAGGAGGACGAGGACGTGCCCGTGGCCTTCACGTGCAGGGTCATGCCCATCTCGCGGTGTCCGGGCAGGGAACACCAGCCCTCGACGTCCCCGGAGATGACGCCAAGGTCCAGCTCCTTTGTTTCACCCGCGGCGAGCGATCCGGAGGATACGCCCGTCTCGAACACCAGGTCGTGGCGCTGGTCACCCGAGTTCGTGAAGTCGATGATGAGGCGGTCGCCAGCTGGCACCTCGATGTGGTTGGGAGTGAAGGTCATACCCTCGACGCCCACCGACACGCGGGTCGTGTGCCCGGTCGGCGTCACGGACGAGGTCGTGGCCGCGGTCCCCGTTCCCGTGCCCTGCGTAGTGGGCGCGGTGGGGTTGGACAGGAAGATAGCGAGGGCAAGCGCCACGACGGAGACGACACCGATGATTGCGCCCGCCGTGCGGCTTACGGGCGAGTGGTCGCCCGCAGGACTCATGCGCAGCTTGGGGACTCCCGTCGCACCGCCCTTCGACTCTGATGCCTTCGGGACGGGTGTCTTCGGGTTCTTGCCTCCCGACGGCGACGCAGACAGGTTCAGGTCAGCCACGGCGGCCTCCTTGCGTGGTGGGGGATGAAGCGACGGCGCGCTTGGCGCGCGCCTGGGCCACGCCGCAGCGGGCCATGAGGACGATGTCAACAAGGTAGGTGGCCAGCAGGACCACCCACGCGGCGATGGTGAGGCGTTCGGCGGACGTTCCGCCCAGGGACGCGACGGCGAGCGCGAGGACCGAGGCCACGTTGCGAGCCGCCTCCCGGATGGGTGCCCCGGCCTCGAGCACGCCGACGCCGACGCGCACCGCGGACGGACCGCCGCCGATGACGACGGGCATCAGGTAGGTGAGCGCGCCGACGAAGAGCTGGCCCAGCCCGGCCGCGCCGAGGATCGGCATCCATGCGAGGAAAGCCGAGCGTAGGCCGGTCGCGTCCGCCGCCTCGAAGGCGCGCAGGGACGCAGCGGCGCCAGCGACGAGAATCCATGTGGCACCCAGCATGAGGGACCACGCGCCGTATTCGGCGGGGCCCTTCGTCAGCGCCACGCGGACCAGCGGAACGCCCACGCCCAGGGCGGCGGCACCCACGACGACGAGGAGACCCACGGAGGCAACGCGCATTGAACCGGCCACAGCGCCCGTGCCGGCGACGAGAAGCGCGGCCACCCACATGGGCAGGGCGCTCGTCGCGAAGGACACGGCTCGCGGATCCATGCGCGTGCGCATCGCGGTCGGCCCCAGCGTCACCAGGGTCCCGCCCATCGTCAGGCCCACCCATCCGGCGACACCCGCCAGTGCGTGGGCGACCGTCAGACGATCCCGGGCCGAGGCCAGCCACGCGGGAGCATCCGCGTCAAACATAGCCACCGTCACGAAACCAGCCGGCGTCGCGCCGACCACCAGGAAAAACGCCGCCGCAATGTAGTAACGAATAATCACCGCGAAACGCGACGCCAGGCGCTCGCGGGACGCGGTGAGCAGCGCCCACCCGTGCCAGGCTGCGATCACGCCGACCGCGGTCGCACCCGTGACAGTCGCGTGCCACATGCCTGACCACATGCCGCCGATGAGGAGCAGCAGGGACAGATTAAACGCCGTGATGCGCACGGTGTTGTCGCGCCCCGCGCGCCGGTCGTCCGGGGCCAGGTGGGCGAGCGCGCGCGTGAAGTACCAGGACCACTGGAAGATCCCGTTCGACAGGACGCCGAGGGTCACCAGGTGGATCATCGTCCACAGGTTCTGCGGGATGCGGCCTCGGGCGACGATCGTGATCGCCGCGGCGACGGCCGCCAGGCACATCCAGACGGAGGTCGCGCGGTCGGTGCGGGGAACGCGAGGCTTGTTCATCGGGCCTCCCGAGCATTGGCGCGCGCCCGGCGAATCGTCACCGTCAGCGTCGTGGCGACGAACAGGAGCATGCCGACGACCCCGAGGGTGCCGCCCAGGCGCCACGGGTAGGCGGCCTCGCGCGCGCCCGCGAGGAGACGCAGCAGGAGGGAGACCTGCAGGAATGCGAAGGGGACCCACATAGCACCGTGGTAGGGAACCTCGCGCCGGGCGACCGCCGGGATGATGACGGGCGCGTGGGCCAGCAGCATCGAGACGACGAAGCCGATCGTGATCGCGTGGACGCCGGCGTCGTAGCCGTAGCCGTCGAAAGCGGGCGGAGCGATGACCCACATCAGCGCCGGCACGAGCGCCCACGCGTATCCGCTCAGCATGCACACGGCCGCCAGGCGAGGCAGGCCGCTCATGCGCACGGTGCCGCGCGCGACGTCGTGCCACGCGGTGTCCGCCATGAGAACGCCGAGCGAGAGCCCGATCAGTGGGTATCCGATCGCGGGGGAGTAGAGCGCGACGGTCAGGCCCACCATGAGTGCGGCGCTCTCGGCGGTGATGCGCCGCTCGGTGGAGCCGGACGCGAAGGCGAGGCGCGCGAGCTCGACGCGTTCACCGACGATTGTGACGATCAGGAAAGCGAGCCACCAGGGCACCGCGCGCGGCGTCTCGAGGCCTCGCCACCATAGGAGGATGCCGCCCAAGCCAATGAGCGCGCCCATCAGCTGGATGAGGACCGCGTGGGTGGCCTGCCGACGGGTCCATACGTAGCAGTAGATGGCCGTCAGCAGGGCCATACCGAGGGTGATGAGGAAGCCGGGCATCATCCGCTCGGGCGCGAATCCGGGCAGGTGGGCGGCCAGGTAACGCGGAATCGGCAGGTTCGCGAGTGTCGCGCGTACGCCCTCGTTCAGGGAGATGACGACCGCGCTGATGCCGCCGGCTCCGGTGAGCAGGGGAGCGGCGTACGCCCACGCGCGACGCCCGTCGGATTGTAGGGCGACCGCGCGCTCGAGGCAGATCGCGGTGCCCAGGAACCCGTAGATCATGAGGAGGCCGTGCACGGTCCCCAGGCTTGTCGAGGCCACGGGCGCGATGGCTCCCAGACGCACGAGGGAGGCGTCCAGTCCCGCCAGGAGCGCGACGCCCGCGAGGAGCAGGAACGCGAGGCGGCCGACGGGCAGTCGGGGGATGGGTAGCCTCACCGTCGTTGTCGACGAGGCCTGGGCCGGTGCATCCGGTCCCGCGGGGTGCGCGGGTGGGCGGGATGCCTCGCTCATGTGGGCTCCTGGAGGTGGTGGGCGTGAGTCGGCCCCGGTGGGGGCGACAGTGCCAAGGTAGCCGCCCTGCCAGCAATTTTCTAGGGGTGCGGGCGGTAAAAATATGTGATGCCACAACGGGCTTGCGGTGATGCTGTGTCGATGAATGGGTGCGCTATAGGTTTCCGTCCGGTAATATTGTCAAGGTCACGCATCTATGATCACAGGAGTGGGCGATGGGCGATCTTTCTTGTGTTGCCGGTGATTTCCCGCGCCTTGCTGCGACGGCGCGCGAGGCCGCAGAGGCGGTCCGTTCGGCGCGCCCAGAGGGCGGGGCCAGTGCTTTCGCTTCGGCGATGCCCGGCACGAACCTGTCGTCGAAGATGCAGGGCGTCGAAGACAAGTTCGCGGACCAGGCAACCAAGACGGGCACGAGCCTGGACGAGCACGCCGAATCCCTCCTGGCAGCCGAGCGCGATTTCATCGCCGCCGAGGAAGAGAATGGCCAGCTCATTGGCTCCATTATCGATGGCCACAGCTATGGCGCTGGTGCCGCCGCCGGCGCTAGCGAGATCATTGGCGGCCACAGCAAGGGCTCCGGTCTGACGGGCCATAGCATTGGCGGAAAGGGTGACACTGGCACCTTCGGTGATCCCGATTATGTGGTCAGCCCCCGTATTGGCTCACAGCCCGGAGACTGGCGCATCCCGGATCCGATTGCGGGAGGCCCCGCTCTGCCCCCTGACATCTCCGCCCCTATCCGCGGTGTCATCAATGACGCGGTCGAGGGCGTCAAGGAGACCATTAACGATATCGTCGAGGGCGCCGGGGATTTTGACCCGACGAAGGTTGCCGGCCCGATGATGGGGCCGCCGTCGTGGCTGGATGACGTCAAGCGCAAGTGACAAGCCGTGGCTGGCGCTACGACTGGCGCGCGCCGTATCGGGCGCGCAGGTGGGGCCGAATGGGCATGAGGAGGTTGTGCGCTAGCGTCCTCATCCTCGCTGTTGTAGCGGATATTCCCGGACGCGTGCCGGACTGGTTCGCCGACGCGGCTGCAGGCGCGCAGTCGTGACGAGGTCCAACTCAGCAACCTGCTAGACGATGAAGGGGGGCGGCGCTCAATTGAGCGCCGCCCCCCTCGCAACCCGCGTGAGCGGGCAACGTCAGAGCGTCAGCCGTTCAGGGCGTCGGACACGACCTGCTTGGCGGCCTCCTGGACCTGGGCCAGGTGCTCGGCACCCTTGAAGGACTCGCCGTAGATCTTGTAGACGTCCTCGGTGCCCGACGGGCGCGCGGCGAACCACGCGGACTCGGTCGTCACCTTCAGGCCGCCGATGGGCGCGTCGTTGCCGGGCGCGCGCACCAGCTTGGCGACGATCGGGTCACCGGCCAGCTCGGTCGCGGTCACGTCGTCCGCGGACAGGGCCGCCAGCTTCGCCTTCTCCTCGCGGGAGGCGGCCGCATCGATACGGGCGTAGGCGGAGGCGCCGAAACGCTCGACCTGCTCCTCGTGCAGCTGCGACGGGGTCTTGCCGGTCACGGCCAGGATCTCCGAGGCGAGCAGCGCCAGGATGATGCCGTCCTTATCGGTCGACCACACGGTGCCGTCCTTGCGCAGGAACGAGGCTCCCGCGCTCTCCTCGCCGCCGAAACCGACGGTGCCGGACAGCAGGCCGGGCACAAAGTACTTGAAGCCGACGGGCACCTCGATGAGGTTGCGGCCCATGGCGGCCACGACGCGGTCGATGAGCGCGGAGGACACGAGGGTCTTGCCCACGGCCGCGTCGGCGCTCCAGCCGGGACGGTGCGTGAACAGGTACTCGATGGCGACGGCCAGGAAGTGGTTCGGGTTCATCAGGCCGTCGGGGGTGACGATGCCGTGGCGGTCCGAATCCGCGTCGTTGCCGGTCGCGATGTCGTAGGGGGTGTTGCCCTCGGCGTCGGGTGTCATGGCCTCGCGCAGGGACGCCATCGCGTAGGGCGAGGAGCAGTCCATGCGGATCTTGCCGTCCCAGTCCAGGGTCATGAACGGCCAGGCCGGGTCAACCTCGGGGTTGACGACGGTCAGGTCGAGGCCGTAGTGCTCGCCGATGGCCGCCCAGTAGTCGATGGACGCGCCGCCGAGCGGGTCGGCGCCGATGCGCACGCCCGCCTTACGGATGGCCTCGATGTCGATGACCTGATCCAGCTGCGAGACGTAGTAGTCCAGGTAATCGAAGGGCTTGATGTTCGGGTCGTGCAGCAGCTCAGAGCCGGTGACGCGGGGAACGTCCTTCCACTCGCCCGAATCCAGCAGCTCGTTCGCGCGCGCCGCGATCCAGCCGGTCGCGTCCGTGTCGGCGGGGCCGCCGTGAGGCGGGTTGTACTTGAAGCCGCCGTCGCGCGGGGGGTTGTGGCTGGGGGTGACGACGATGCCGTCGGCCAGGCCGTCGCCCTCGGTGCGCAGGTTAGCCGGGGCGCCGTTCGCGCCGAGGATGGCGACGGACACGGCGGGGGTGGGCGTGTAGGAGCCGCGCGAGTCGATGCGCGTGTCGATGCCGGCGGCCGCGAGGACCTCCAGGGCGGTGCGCCACGCGGGCTCGCTCAGGGCGTGCGTGTCACGGCCGATGAACAGGGGACCGTTGATGCCCTGGGAGGCGCGGTACTCGATGATCGCCGCGGTGATGGCGATGATGTGCGCCTCGTTGAACTTACCGTCCAACGAAGCGCCGCGGTGGCCCGACGTTCCGAACGCGACGCGCTGTCCCACGTCGGTCGGGTCAGGGACGATGTCGTAGTAGGCGGAGATGACATCGTCGACGTTGATGAGGTCTTCAGGTAGGGCACGTGTGCCAGCTCGTTCATGCATAGCAACAGTGTTGCACGTTACGCCCGCTTGTGGGTAGCGCCGTCCCACGGCGTGGACTTTTCCTTGTTTTCTCTTGTTCGAGGCCGTGGCAGGCCGTCTGGAAAAGGCCAGGTGAGAGCGCGCCGTGCCCCGGCCTCGTCCGTGTGGGCGGAGGGGTGTATGCACGTATTCCCAAAAAAGGCGCCGAGCGACTATCCTATGAGATGTCGGTCACCGCAGACCGTGACTGTGTTGTCAGGAGGAACATCGTGGGATGGTTTGATTCCATCGAACATAACCGTTGGCTGAGCGGCCACATGCAGGCCCTCATTGAAGAGGCAGAAGGTGCGATCGTCGCGACTGGTTTCGCGCACCTCGACGCCGATGGAAAGCCCGATCCGACCCGATCGATTGACCTGGCCGTCACGGGTCGCATGGCCTACGTGTTCTCGCTCGGTGCGCTCATGGGTCTGCCTGGCACTCGTCGCTACGCCGACCATGCCGTCAAGGCGCTCACCAACTACTTCACGGACCCCGTCAACGGCGGCATGTGGTTCGCGATCAAGCCCGAGCCCGACGAGGATGGGCACGGCGTGCCGTGGGACGAGGATGCGCGCGTCAAGTCGCAGTACCACACGGTGTACGCGCTGCTGGGCGTGGCCGCTGCGACGGTCGCGGACCGGCCGGGTGCCCACGAGCTGCTCAATCGCATGCTCGAGGAGCAGAAGGAGCTCTGGACCGACGACTACGGCCTCGTGTGGGATCAGTACGACGAGGCTTTCACCGAACCCGTGCCCGTCCATGCCCTCGGCACCCTCATCCATACCATCGAGGCCTACATGGCCGCCGCCGAGGCGACTACCGAACCCGAATGGCTGGATCGCGCCGAAAAGATGACGGCCTTCGCGTACAAGGTAGCGTCCAAGAACAACTGGCGCATCCCCGAGTACTACGACGAGGAATGGCAGCCCAGCCTCGAGGCCGGAAAGCTCTGCAACGACGGACGCCGCTACCACGAAGGCTACGTCACCGGTCACTCCATGCAGCTCGCGCGCTTCGCGCTGCAGGTGCGCGCTGGCCTGCGCTCCACGGGCTGGGCCGTACCCGACTACCTGATGGAGCTGGGCACTGAACTTTTCGAGCGCGCCCGCGTCGACGGCTGGCGTCGCACCGACGGCAACCCCGGCTTCTCCACCGGCGTCAACGACGAGGGCGACCCCGTGCCCGGCGAGGACGAGCACCAGCAGTGGGTCGTCTGCGAGGGCGTGTGTGCCACCGTCGCCGTGCGCCGCGCCATGCTGGACGACGGCGCCCGCGTCTCCGACGTCGAGCACTTCGAGCACTGCTACCGCTCCTTCGTCGACTACATCCACGACTACCTCATCAGCCAGCCCGGTCGATGGGTGCGTCGCCTTGGTCCCCGCAACGAGAACGTGCAGCCCGCCAAGTCGTCGCGCTGGGACGTCTACCATGCCGTCCAGGCGACGCTCGCGATCCGCCTGCCGCTGTGGCCGCCGACGGCCCCTGCGCTCTCGCGCGGCCTCCTCGACCGCCCCGAGGAACCGGCCCCCGACAAGAAGTCCTGGAACTTCTTCGGGCTGCGCGGCTGACGCGCCAGATGTCTGATGGGCTCGGGCCCGGGGATGCGAGGGTCGCATCCCCGGGCCTCGTCCTGTAGGATGATCCGCGTCTGGAGGGCTGTCTGAGTGGCCGAAAGAGACGGTCTTGAAAACCGTTGTGTCAGCAATGGCACCGGGGGTTCGAATCCCTCGCCCTCCGCCGAGCCGGCCGCCCACGGGCGTCGCTGTAGGCGCACGTTCGCGCTCGCGGCGAAAATGCCCTAAAGTAGTCGGCACTGGAGACGTCGCATAGTCCGGTCGAGTGCGCCTCCCTGCTAAGGAGGTAGGGGTGCATAGCCCCTCGCGGGTTCAAATCCCGCCGTCTCCGCGCATAACCCCCGCGCTTCCTTCGAAGCGCGGAGGTTTTCGTATTCTCCGGTGCATTGGGCGGGAGCTTTCGGGTGTTTGCGCAGCTTATTTGCTAGTTGGTTTGGGAAGTGTGTTGTGCGCGGACATCGCACACACCTTGGGAATACTGGGTAATTATCTTACTGGCGGGATCTGAGTGCAATGCATCACTAAAATCTGAGAGCGGCTATCATCTAATCCCTATTGCAGTGGTCATAATTTGATGATGCCGACAATGCTTTCCTGGCAATTGTTGAAAAATCTATTGTTGTCGCTCAAAACTATGTGCTGACCAAGAGTTCAGAGAAGTTGTTACATTGCCGTTATGCCCGAAATATCAACGAAATACACCGTTGTAGTTGTGGCTCAGGCGATAGTTGTTAGGCATGGTGCTGCACTCTGCTCCTTCACTAGGCTGGGACGCAAGTCCTGTCCACATTCTGACGATAGAAGGAGAAGTCGATGTCTCGACTGCGTCCGTTCCGCGCCCGTGTGGGCGTTGCGGGTGCTGCCAGCCTGGCCGCTCTCTCGCTTCTCGTCACGTCGCTGACACCCCTCGCCATGCGAGCCAGCGCCGCCGACGAAAGCACGCAATCGCCTGACGTAGCAACCTCCCAGGAAGCTGCCACGGCCTCGTCCAACTCTGAGGCCGCCGACGCGCCTGCCGCCGAGGCCGGGGCCGAAGCTCCCGCCGCCGAGGCTGGCGCCGAGGCTCCCGCCACCGAGGTCGCCCCCGAGGATCAGCCCCGCACGCGCCGCGCCCGCGCAGTCGCGGACGATTCCGCGACGCTGGCTCTCAACGTCGTCAACGACTCGGAGACCCTGCGTATTCACGACGAGCAGATCACGACGATCAACTTCTCCTGCTCCTCGGTGACCACCCCCTGTAAGGGTGCCGAAATCGAGCTGACGCTGCCCGGCCCCATCACGCCGGACGGCCTCAAGCTTGCCGACCGCGGCTACTGGGTCACCCCCGTGACCGGCGATAGCGTCGCCAGGACGGCGACCTATACCGAGAACAAGCCGGACGGCACCCGCGTGCAGCGCTACGTCTTCAAGATGAAGGATCCGCTGCCCGCCGGCACGTCCGACCGTATCCAGGTCTCCTGGTACTACAACTACAACGACGCGCCGAACAACTCGACGACCACCCAGAAGGTGACCTTCAGCGCGCAGAATGCTGAGAAGATCGAGAACGAGCTCACCACCACGTGGACCGCCGACACCGACATCGCGATCGAGAAGAGCGGCCCCACCAACAAGGCGAACTTCCCCGCCATTGGTGGCGAGGCGACGTACAAGCTGCGCTACGGCTATCAGCAGATCGACCAGGACAACCCCAACAAGGTCGGTATCCGCTGGAACGGCTCCGCGATGAAGAGCGGCAGCCTGAACGGCCTCGGCTTCGTGGGCGTCCAGAACATCAAGGTCGTGGACCCGCTGCCTGCCAAGGCCGTCTTCGTCACGGCCTCTGACGGCGGCGTCTACGATCCGGCGACCCACACCGTCACCTGGTCCTACGACAAGTGGTTCTGGCAGAACCCGATCGAGTCGACCGTCACCGTGAAGTACCCCGAGGGCACGGTCACGCTCGATGACACGGTCACCAACACGGCGACCATCAGCGCCGAGGTCATGAACGACCCGAAGACCACCCTCACGAAGAGCTCCGAAATCACGCACGGCTTCGCCGAGCGTAAGGTCGGTGGCCGCATCAGCAAGGCCGGTGGCGACTGGCAGCACTATGTTCGCAACATGAGGGCCCCTTGGCGTTTCGGCACCACCAACAGTGGTAACACGACGCTGCACACGCACTGGGACGATACCCTGCCGTGCACCTGGTCCTCTCAGGATGCTAAGGCCGCCGGCGCAGCCTGTGACACCCCCACGTTTGTCGGCCCCTACCAGTTCAACATTTTCGGCAAGTCCGGCTACGAGGAAAATGGCGGCTGGACCTTCGAGTACTGGACCAACAAGGGTAATCACGAGGTTGTTAATTACACGAAGACGAGTGCCCTGACTCTGCCCGAGGGCGAGTGGATCACCCGCTTCACGATCGACTCTGACGTGGCGCCCCAGACCAACGCGACGATCTTCTTCTACGGCACGATCAACCCCGCTCTGCCGACGAAGGAGCCCGCGGACTTCGCCTCGCACTACAACCCTGTGTCCTCTCCGGAGAAGTACTACGACTACCAGGCCTCCCCGGACTACGTGCGCTTCCAGAACTGCGCCAGCGGTACTTTGACTGATAAGGACACCGGCACCGTCGTCGCCTCGAGCGACGAGCTCTGCTCCTGGATGCGCGTGCGCGACGAGTTCCCCTCCGTGCAGGCCTACAAGGTCGTGCGCACCAACCCGGTGATCGTGGGTAAGCCCGCTAACTTCTTCGTCAACGGCACCGCTAAGGCGAAGTCCGAGGGTGGCACGCCCACTCCGTTCACGATCGTTGACCTCCTCCCCGAGGGCTTTGACGTGGACGATGCCTCCGCGATCGTCCCCGAGAAGCGCTCCACGCTGAAGAACCCCGACGGCACCCCCTACGACCTGAGCAAGGTCACGGTCGAGATCGAGAAGAACTACAACAACACCGGCCGCACCCTCATCCGTTGGAACGTTCCGGACCCGGTCGAGGGCAGCCTGTACTCGTCCTTCGACGTCAACGTTCTCGCCACGGCTCCGGCTGGTAAGAACACGAACGATGCCATGCCGTTCATGCCCGGTGAAGGCGCGAAGGCCACCACCGAGGATAAGAGCCAGCGCAACTGGAACTACTGCATCGGTAGCCGCGCGATCGACACCTTCGACGTGAACAAGAACGGCTCGACCACCGACTACGTGTGTAACGCCGCAACCGACTTCAACGTGGCCACGACCCCGTCGATGGCAATCACGAAGGAAGTCAAGGGCAACAAGAACGCCGACTTCGTTCCGGCCGGTGAGATCGCCGAGATCGACCCGGGTGCGGATGGCGCTTACCGTTTCACGATCTCCAACTCCGGTAATGCCCCCCTGACGAATGTGGTCGCCTACGACGTCCTGCCCCACCTGAACGACGTGGGCGTTGGCCCCGCTTCCTCACAGGCCCGTGGCTCCCACTGGAAGCCGAACCTGAACTCCACGACGTGGGCGTTCGAGTCGGTGAAGGAGAAGCCGGGTCGCGATCCCGAGGTCACGGCTGTTCCGGCCTCGGACATCACGATCCAGTACTCGACGGTTCCCAACCCCTGCCGCGGCGAGGTCCTCTCCGCGGGTGGCGCCATGAATGACGCCCCCGCCGGTTGTACCCCCGACGCGTGGGGCGACGCTCCCGCCGACCTGACGACGATCACCGGCTTCCGCCTGGTGATGAACCGCGACATCGAGCCGGGCGAGAAGATCCGCTTCATCGCGACCATGACCTCTCCGGTTAACGCCAACCTCATTGCATGGAACTCCGTTGCAATGTCCGGCGGCTCCATGCTGAACGGTAAGGTTTCCTACCTCCTGCCCAACGAGGCTCCCAAGGTTGGCATCAACGTGTCCTCCGACGTTGAGCTGAAGAAGACGGTTGCTCGGGCGAAGATGAACGGCGACGAGCCGGTTCGTGACGCCAACGGTGTCATCGAGACGGTTGAGTCCGACGAGGTCATCATGCCGGGTGACTACATGCTGTACAAGGTGAACCTGAAGGCCAAGGGCCCTGCTGTCGCCTCGGGCATGAACGTTGCCGACGCTCTGCCTTCTGGTGTGGAGTACGTGTCCTCCGAGACGCGCATCTGCCAGGACGGCGCGACGAACCCCTGCACGGGCCCGGTCTACGCGACCGCCAACTACGATGCGGCCGCCGGCACCTGGAGTGCCATGGAGTCCGGCGTTCTTAACACCAATCTCCACGTGGGTGGTACTGAAACGCTGTACGTGTTGGTGCAGGTCCAGAACGGCACCGAGGGCAGGACCATCATGAACACCGCGTCCCTGGGTGAGTTCGATCAGATCGACTCCAACAAGGACAACAACACGGCAAGCGCGACCTTCAAGGTGGGCGGCACCATCTCGGGCACCATCTACAACGATAAGAATGCGACCTGGTTCAACG
>ERZ1699231.260-NODE-260-length-15005-cov-2.756150_pt1 | contig 15005 bp, 14 predicted proteins | sample MGYA00581551_ERZ1699231 | MGnify/ENA primary metagenome ERZ1699231 (study PRJEB42319, sample SAMD00040326) | human oral metagenome | material: saliva | host: Homo sapiens | study: EMG produced TPA metagenomics assembly of PRJDB4115 data set (Metgenomic analysis of... | reverse complement strand
TCGTAGCACCGGATGCGCCTATCCGTGAGCAATTTTATAAGGAAATTGACTTTATGCACCGTAAGTGGCCGGATGTTCAGAAGTATCTGGTTTATTTTCAAAATTTTACTAACACCCATGAAAAGGTGGAAGTCATTCGAGAGCGCTATGAGCAGGCTATTAACGAGCCAGGTGTGGTAGGAATCAATATCGGAACGCGGCCAGACTGTTTACCAGACGAAACTATCGAGTATTTGGCTGAGTTGTCGGGACGCATGCATGTGACGGTAGAGTTGGGCTTGCAGACCACTTATGAAACAACCTCTGACCTGATTAACCGTGCCCACTCTTATGAATTGTATGTGGAAACGGTCAAGCGTTTGAGAAAGTATCCCAAGATTGAGATTGTTTCCCATCTGATCAATGGACTTCCTGGTGAAACCCATGAGATGATGATTGAAAATGTCCGCCGCTGTGTCACGGATAACGATATTCAAGGAATTAAACTGCACTTGCTTCACCTGATGACCAATACGCGTATGCAACGAGATTACCACGAGGGACGTTTGCAGTTGATGAGCCAGGACGAATATGTTAAGGTCATCTGCGACCAACTGGAAATCATTCCCAAGCATATTGTCATCCATCGAATCACGGGAGATGCACCTAGGGATATGCTGATTGGCCCTATGTGGAGCCTCAATAAATGGGAAGTCCTAAACAGTATTGAGATGGAGATGCGGCGTCGTGGAAGCGTTCAAGGATGCAAGGCTGTAAAACAGGAGTTTAATAATGAAAAGACCACTTGAGATGGCACATGATTTTTTAGCTGAGGTTGTAACTCAGGACGATACCGTAGTGGATGCGACCATGGGAAATGGGCATGATACTCTATTTCTAGCCAAGATAGCCAAGCAAGTCTATGCCTTTGATATTCAGGAGCAAGCCTTGGAAAAGACCAAGGAGCGTTTGGGCCAGGCTGGAATGACAAATGCCCAGTTAATCTTGCAAGGCCATGAGACACTGGACCAGTTTGTGACAGAAGCCAAGGCAGGGATTTTTAATCTGGGCTATCTGCCGTCAGCTGATAAGTCTGTCATTACCCGACCTCAGACAACGATTGAAGCATTAGAAAAGCTGTGTGGTTTACTTGTCAAAGGTGGACGAATTGCCATTATGATTTACTATGGTCATGATGGTGGCGATATGGAGAAGGATGCTGTGCTTGAGTACGTTATCGGTTTGGACCAGCGTGATTTTACAGCTATGCTTTACCAACCCCTTAATCAAATTAATACCCCACCATTTTTGGTGATGTTGGAGAAATTACAATGATTACAGATATTAAAGAAAAACTTGCAGATATGCAGGCCAAATATATCGATAAGCAGAGTGCCGAGGGTACTTTGAAAAAGGTTGATAATCGTAAAACGGCTAAAATTAAGAAAAAGTTAGCTAGTCTTGAGGTCGAACGTTGCCATAAACTTTTGGCTAAGGAAGATGTCACTGCCATTGATAAAAAAATTAGTAAGCAAAAAGAACTATTCTCAAACTGTTGTCATAAGGAAGGGTAGGAGGAGCTATGCATTTATCATTAGCTTTGCTTGTTCTTCTTTTTAGCTTGATTTTATCGAACGTTATCAATCGTGTCTTTCCACGTCTTCCCCTACCTTTGATTCAAATTATTTTTGGGGTTGGTATTGGTTTACTTTTAAAGGGACGCGCTTTCGAGCTTGAAACAGAACTTTTCCTAGCTTTCATTATTGCTCCCTTGCTGTTTCGTGAGGGTGAAGAAAGTGATATCACTAGTATTCTACGTAACTGGAAACTTATTCTATTTTTAATTTTTCCAGTTATCTTTGTGTCTACCTTGGGAATCGGTTATCTTGCTAAGGCCGTCTTGCCTGCTGCTGTGCCTTTGTCTGCCTGCCTAGCCATTGGGGCGGCTCTTGGGCCAACGGATTTAGTGGCCTATTCAGCTATTTCTAAACGTTTCAGTTTTCCAAAGTGGATTAGCTACATTTTGCAGGGGGAAGGTCTTCTGAACGACGCCTCTGGCTTGGTCGCCTTTCAGGTGGCGGTGACTGCATTGACCACAGGTACCTTCTCTCTCCTTGGGGCGAGCTGGAATTTGGTTATTTCTGTGCTTGGTGGTTTTTTAGTTGGCTTGATTACAGCCTTATTTAATCGTCTCTTTTTAACCATTTTGGACAATATGGATGCTGCAGATGTCACAGGTGCTCTCTTACTAGAGCTGGTACTACCGATTTCCTCTTACTTTGTAGCCGAGGAAATTCATGCTTCTGGAATTATTGCCGTTGTCGTAGCAGGGATTTCGCTTGCCAGTCGGTTCAAAAAAATCACCGTTTTTGATGCCAAGTTGGATAGTGTTTCTCATACGATTTGGGGAACCATTACCTTCATGCTTAATGGTATGGTCTTTTTCCTCTTGGGAACAGAACTTCCAACCCTAGCAGCCCCAGTACTGCGTAGCAGCACTTACGATAATCTCTGGATGCTTCTTGCTATCATCCTTTTAACAGCGACCATGTTTGGCATTCGTTTTGTTATGATTAGTGCAGTATTTGCTCAAAGAGCTTGGAGGGCCAAACGATCACTAAAAAAAATCTGGAAGGGTGCTACTCTGTTAACCTTTTCAGGTGTTAAAGGAACGGTTTCCATTGCAACCATCCTTTTGCTTCCAGTTGCCAATATGACTGCTCTGGAACATAGTCTTTTGCTCTTTACGGTAGCGGGTGTGACCTTGCTGAGCTTCTTAACAGGGATTTTAGTCCTACCTAAGCTAGCCACTGGACCAGCCCACACGACCAACCATTATATGCAGATTGCCATTCTTAATGATGTGGTCGGCGAGTTGGAAAAAGATCTAAAACAGTCAACTAATCAAGGAGCTGTCTATGCTACGATTGACAACTACAATCAACGCTTGGAAGATTTAATCTTGGAGCAGGAATCAAATGATGTCAAAGAAGAGTTGGCCAATATTCGAGTAATGATTATGGAAATCGAGAGTGAGGGTCTGGAATATGCCTACAAGAAGGGGAAGATTTCAGAACTCGAATACAATCTCTACCAACGTTATATCAAGGGCTTGGAACGTCGTATCAACCGTGGTTTTGTCTCTAGCCTTTCTTACGCCCTAGCTGTCTTTGTGCGTGGCCTTCGTAGATTGTTACACTTAGCTCTTACTTTCAAGTTTCGTATTGATCAGGATGATACTAGAAGAGGTCCTAGGTTGACGGAAGAAAACCGCGACCATATGACTGAGCTCTATTTGACAAATACTGAGCAGATTTTGGAAGCCTTGAGTAATCTGGAAGGTGTTTATCACTCAGATCTCTTGTCTTATCTGAAACGCAGTCGCCTTCAAGAGGCTGAGATTATTCAATCAGGTGCCTTTGTCGAGCGGGTTATCACTCACCTTCATCCAGACAATATTGATGAAATGTTGCGTGGCTACTATTTGGAACGTAAGGTTATCAACGAGTACGAGCAGGCTGAACTTATCTCTAGCCGTTATGCCAAGCAGCTTCGTAAGGAAGTCAATACTTTGGAGGATTACTCTCTCAAAGAAACTAGCAACACGTTAACCTATGATATGATTAATCTGGCTCGAGGTCGAGCTTAAGCAATGAATGTTATCACAAAAAGAAGCCAAGAAAAATTTTGGCTTCTTTTTAATATATTTTTATAGAACAGCTTATCGTTCCAGCCTTAATTTTGTATGGCGTATCGAAAACAAAAGAGGAGTAGTGATAAAAGAACAAGTCCCCTAAACATTATCTGGGGGACTTGTTTCTTTGAGCGATTTTTATAGAAGAGGGTTAATGTAAAAACGATGGTCATCAATTGGAATAATTTGAACAGGATTTTGGTAGAAGTCAGCTAAAACTTCCGGTGTGATGATATCATTTTTTGGTCCTTGTGCCACGATTTTTCCTTGACGGAGTAGGAGGATGTGGTCCATCTTCTCAGTAATCTCTTCAGCATGGTGGGTGACGTAAAGGACCAGGGGTGCGTGAGGAAGCGAGGTGATACGGTCGATCTGACGTAAGAGCTTTTCGCGGGCAAAGAGATCCAAGCCCACAGTTGCTTCGTCAAGGATGATGATGTCGGGATCTTCCATCAGACTACGAGCAATCAAACAGATTTGCTTTTCCCCTTGAGAGAGGCCATGGTATTTACGACCAATCAAATCTCCAGCACCAAGTGAAGTTAGCATATCCTTGGCTTCTTGTAGCTCTTTGTCTCCATAGGCTTTGTAGAGGATTGAGCTCTTGTACTTACCGGTAAGGACGATTTTTTCAGCAGTCATATGTTGAGGTAGACGCTCAGTGATAAAGGAACTGACGATACCGATGTGTTGACGAAGACCTGTGATGTCTCCATTACCAAAGGTGTAGCCTAGTATCTCAGCCTTCCCTTCAGAAGGGAAAAATTCAGCTGTCAACAAACGTAAGAGGGTTGATTTTCCAGCACCGTTAAGTCCCAGGATAGCCCAGGTTTGTCCTTTTTCAACTGTCCAGTTAAGGTCAGATAAAAGTGTTTTTCCTTGGCGGACCAAGCTGACATTTTCTAATCGTATAAGTGACATAAGTCTCTCCTTTGATGATAAATTACCCTAATTATAGCATAAAATAGACGCCTTTATTGGGAAATTATGGTATAATGAAAGTCAGAATTTTTTTTAGAGGAGAAGAAAAAATGGAAGACTCTAGTGGTCAGTCCTTATTATTTCAATCTATTTTACTACTAATTTTAACCTTGCTTACAGCCTTTTTCTCAGCATCTGAGATGGCTCTTGTATCACTTAACCGCTCACGTGTAGAGCAAAAGGCAGAAGAAGGCGATAAGAAATTTATCCGCCTGCTCAAGGTTCTTGAAAATCCAAACAACTTCCTATCAACTATCCAAGTTGGTATTACCTTTATTAGCCTCTTACAGGGGGCCAGTCTCTCTGCGTCACTAGGTGCAGTGATAGCGACTTGGTTTGGTCATGTGGCTTGGGCTAAGACAGCAGGTAGCATGATTTCTTTGGTTGTCTTGACCTATATCTCTATCGTTTTTGGGGAACTTTATCCAAAACGTATCGCTATGAATCTCAAGGAAAATCTAGCCATCTACTCGGCACCTGTCATTATTGTTACAGGTAAGATTGTTAGTCCCTTTGTTTGGATTCTTTCGGCGTCAACCAATCTTTTGTCTCGTTTGACGCCTATGACCTTTGATGATGCAGATGAGCAGATGACACGTGATGAGATTGAGTACATGTTGACTAAGAGTGAGGATACACTTGAGGCTGAAGAAATTGAAATGCTCCAAGGGGTATTCTCTCTTGATGAATTGATGGCGCGTGAGGTTATGGTCCCTCGTACAGATGCCTTCATGATTGATATTGAAGACAATACTCAAGAAAATATCCAAGCTATTCTCAAGGAAAGTTTCTCTCGTATTCCTGTTTACGAAGACGACAAGGATAAGATCATCGGTGTCATTCATACTAAAAACCTTCTAAAAGCAGGTTTCGAACTTGGTTTCGAAAATATCAAACTTCGTCGAATCATGAACGAACCTCTCTTTGTTCCTGAGACTATCTTCGTAGATGATCTCTTGGCAGCCTTTCGTAACACCAATAATCAGATGGCTATCTTGCTTGATGAGTACGGTGGCGTTGCTGGTCTTGTTACCTTCGAGGATCTTTTGGAAGAAATCGTTGGTGAGATTGACGACGAAACAGATAAATCTAGTGTGGAAGTTCGTGAAATTGGTGAGAATACCTATATTGTCGAGGGAGCTATGACTCTTAACGACTTCAATGAACATTTTGATACAGAACTTGAGAGTGATGACGTTGATACTATCGCAGGTTATTATTTGACTGGTGTGGGAGCCATTCCAACTCAAGAAGTCAAGGAACACTATTCAGTTATCAACAAGGACAAACACCTCGAATTTATCAATGATAAGGTTAAGGATGGTCGTGTAACCAAACTTAAGGTAATCATCACGGCAGCTCCAGAAGAGGCAGAAGAATAGTTTTCTACATGTTTTTATTAGAAAATATTGGAACTTAAAAGCGACTATTTACTAATTAGGCACTTTCTCTCATTATGAGTGAAAGTGCTTTTTCTTATCTATCTTGGAATATCAGTTTATCAAAATAATAAGATTAGAAAACGTCTATAAAATACGTCATAAAGCCTTTTTAACCTATCAAAAGTGTTAGAATTTGTCAGAAAAATAACGATAATTTTGAAGGTATTCTAACATATTTCAGCGTGTTGAAAGATTTAGAATAAAAATAAATAAGATTTTAATTAAAGCGGTCTTTTATTACTTTTTTATGGTAGAATGTAGGTTAACTGATAAATGAAAAAAGGAGAATCTTAATGGCTTCTAAAAAATCTATATCTATATATAGTAGCTTGCTTTTACTCACCCTTACCCTAGGAGCTTTTGTACCAGTAACCTCTTTTGCGGATGATGGTATTGCGACAAATGATGCTGTTCTTACACAACCAACGACAGATCGTGCAACAACTGGTCCTTCAACAGCCCCAAGTGATGGTGACTTGGCTCGTAGCAATGATTCAAACACAGGTGTGGCAACGCCAACAACACCAGCAACTCCAGAAGCACCTGCGACACCGGCTCCAACAGCTGATTCATCAACAAAACCAGCCGATAAGCCAGAAGACCCAGCTTCAGCAACTGATAAAGGGACAAGCGAAGCACCTCAAAACTCTGAAACTCCAGCGGTGAATGTTAATGGACAACCTGTTGTTACTGTAACACCAACAGCTCCAGTTATCACTGCAGCTGGCCAAACAATTGTGTCTACACAAAATAGCCAAATTGTTATCGCTAACACTGATGGTACAACAAGTGTTGTCGCTCCTGAAACAGTAGGATTCAAAGTGAACGCTGACGGTACATTGACTGGTAAAGATGCTAAAGGTAAGGAAGTTACACTTCCTAAGACTGGTGAAGCATCAACAGTAATCTTGACAATGGCAGGAACATTCTTCCTTGCTGCTGCAGCCTTTTTGGGGCTTAAGAAACGTGCCTAATAATATAGATGATAAAAGACTGGATTTTTCCAGTTTTTTTGTTTTTCTTCTGGTATAGTATAGATATTCCTTAATTTCAGATGTATTATAGTATAACCTTTGCCTGAATTCAGGCAGATATGGAGCATGTTTCTGATAAAAGAGGTATAATAAAAACATGTAAAAAGCGTTTTCAAGGAGGCTGCCATGGCAGAAATTGATTACAGTCAGGTGACTGGACTTGTTCATTCAACCGAAAGTTTTGGATCCGTAGATGGTCCTGGTATCCGTTTTATTGTTTTCATGCAAGGCTGTAAGATGCGTTGCCAATATTGTCATAACCCAGATACTTGGGCTATGGAGTCAAATAAGGCTGTTGAACGTACAGTTGAAGATGTCTTAGATGAGGCTCTTCGTTTCCGTCATTTCTGGGGTGAGCATGGTGGTATCACTGTATCAGGTGGTGAGGCCATGCTTCAGATTGATTTTGTCACTGCCCTCTTTACAGAGGCTAAGAAGCTAGGGATTCACTGTACGCTTGATACTTGTGGGTTTGCGTACCGCAATACTCCTGAGTATCATGAAGTTGTTGACAAACTTTTGGCTGTGACTGACTTGGTCCTACTTGACATCAAAGAGATTGACCCCGAACAACACAAGTTTGTGACCCGTCAACCTAATAAGAATATTTTGGAATTTGCTCAATATCTATCTGACAAACAAGTTCCAGTCTGGATTCGCCATGTCTTGGTACCTGGTTTGACAGACTTTGACGAACACTTGGTTAAACTTGGTGAGTTTGTAAAGACCTTGAAAAATGTCGATAAATTTGAAATTCTTCCCTATCATACAATGGGTGAGTTCAAATGGCGTGAGCTCGGTATTCCATATCCTTTGGAAGGGGTCAAACCACCAACGGCAGATCGTGTCAAAAATGCCAAAGCTCTCATGCACACTGAAACGTATCAAGAGTATAAAAATCGTATCGGTGTGAAAACCTTGGATTGAAAAAGAAGCTCTTGACAAGGGCTTTTTAACTTTGCTATTATTTAGGGAGCAATAAAGAGCAGGTAAATTATGTTTCGTATTTTAAAATTTGATGATGACTTTGTTTATCTCAGTCATCCTGACGGGCGACTTAAGAAAATAGATCGCACGCTTTTTGATTTTGATATAAAATTAGGAGACCGTATAGATGTCTATCAGGATGGGGACTTGACAGTTGTTACTCCGGCAGAAGTCCAAACGGACTTGAGCCTAGAGGGAGACAAATCTGTTAAATCACACCTCTTGCAGGGGATTTTAGATCTTTTCCTTGAGACCCTTAATATTCACAATAATCATTTGGGTGACTTGAAGAAGATTTTCACACAGTTATTGATTACACTCTTCATGGCTTGGAGCTTGTTGGGAGTTATTCTGGTTGAGATTCTTCTCTTTGCAGAGTCAATTATTGTCTTCTTATGGAGACTCTTGGTTCGTCTTATTAAGTGGATGCATATTAAAGACAACACTAAGGTCTTGATTGATGAGACGCAAAAACGTCATGCTAAGCGTGAGCGTCAAAAAGCTCAAAGACGTGAGCAGGAAAGACGTCGTCAGGAAGAATTTGAAGAACGTGAATATCTTCGTGAAACAGAACGTCAAAAGGAACTCATGATTGTTGAAGCTAGCCTTAGTCAGGAAGCAGAACGTGAGAGCCTTTCAACTAGCCTTGCTTTGGAGCAAGCAGGTGCCTCAAGTCAATCTGCTAGTGAAGACTTGGCCGAAGAAAGCCAGTCAACTTCAGAGTCAGAAGTAATGTCTGAATCAGCAAAGTCTGAAAAATAGAACAAAAAAAGAACTGAGATTTAGGATCTCGGTTCTTTTTCATATGAGAAAAGCACCAGAGGTGCTTTTGTGAGAGGTGACTAAAGTGTTTTTTCAGAGTCACGAACAATGAGCAAGTCAACTTTTGCGTGACGGAGAATGTATTCAGAAGATGAACCAATAAGCAAGCGTTCAAAAGTATTGAGACCTGTGGCACCAACCATAATAAGGTCAACATTTTCCTTATCAGGGATATCAACAGCCAAGAGGCTCTTAGGATTACCGAACTCAATAACTTTGCGAATCTTGGTTAAACCAGCTTCTCTGGCTTGGCGTTCAAAGTCAGCCAAAACAGCTTTAGCTTCGTCTTCTAGTTTTTCATAGATGTAAGAGTCGAAAGTCGCAACGCTTTGAAGGGCGCGTGTATCGATAACGTGTACCAATAGTAACTGAGCATTATTACGTTTTGCAACGTGCACACCTTTAATAAAGGCCAGTTCTGATTCGTAAGAACCGTCGATAGCTACCATAATACGTTCATATTGTTGAGACATAAGCTCTACCTCCTATCTTTAGCTTTATTATACTCCTTTAGTCTAAAAAATGAAAGCGTTGTTATAGATTTTCTGAAATCTTTTTTTGACTGCTTACTTTAGGATGCTCTTAGTAATGTGAAGATTTCAGTATTATCTAAAAATTGAAGATTGCTTGAAAAAGAGGTATAATACAATCTGTTATTAGCTTCGTAAGAAACATGATAATTAAAAAAGAGGAAGACAAGTCTTCAGAAATGATACCAAATGGCTGAGCCTAAAGTTGGTGTCAATAAAAGTGGAAATCCTCATCAGGTGTTGAATTTTCTTATTTTCTGCTAGATGTATCTACTTTTAGTATCTTTTGAAAGGATTAACTTATGAAAACATTTGATAAATCATCAAAGTTGGAACACGTTGCCTATGATATTCGTGGACCAGTTTTGGATGAAGCCAACCGTATGATTGCTAAAGGTGAAAAGATTCTTCGTCTTAATACGGGAAATCCTGCGGAATTTGGCTTTACAGCACCGGATGAAGTCATTCGTGATTTAATTATGAATGTTCGTAACAGTGAAGGGTATTCAGATAGTAAGGGGATTTTCTCAGCTCGTAAGGCGATTATGCAGTATTGCCAGCTAAAGGGATTCCCAAATGTAGATATTGATGATATTTATATTGGTAATGGTGTTTCAGAAATGATTTCCATGTCTATGCAGGCCTTGCTTGATGATGGAGATGAGGTCTTGGTCCCAATGCCTGACTATCCTCTTTGGACAGCCTGCGTCAGTCTAGCAGGCGGTAATGCTGTACACTATGTCTGTGATGAAAAATCTAACTGGTATCCAGATATTGATGATATCAAATCAAAGATTACGTCAAATACTAAGGCAATTGTAGTCATCAATCCTAATAATCCTACAGGTTCACTCTATCCTAAGGATGTCCTTGAACAGATTGTGGATATTGCTCGACAAAATGATTTGATTATCTTTGCGGATGAGATTTATGACCGCTTGGTTATGGATGGTAAACAGCATACTGCGATTGCTAGTCTTGCACCAGATGTCTTCTGTGTGTCTATGAATGGTCTTTCTAAGTCTCACCGCATTTGTGGTTTCCGTGTAGGTTGGATGGTTCTCTCTGGACCTAAAAAGAATGTCAAAGGCTATATTGAAGGGCTTAATATGTTGGCCAACATGCGTCTTTGTGCTAATGTGCTCTCTCAGCACGTTATTCAGACTTCACTTGGTGGTTACCAATCCGTGGATGAACTCTTGATCCCTGGTGGGCGTATCTATGAACAACGTGAGTTTATCACGAATACCGTAAACGCTATTCCAGGGCTATCAGCTGTTAAGCCAGATGCAGGGCTTTACATCTTCCCTAGGATTGACCGTAACATGTATGATATTGAAGATGATGAAGAATTCTGTCTTCGTCTCTTGAAGAAGGAGAAGGTTCTCCTAGTTCCAGGTAAAGGCTTTAACTGGAATGAACCAGATCACTTCCGTATTGTCTACCTTCCTCGTGTGGAAGAGTTGGCTGATCTCGGTAACAAAATCGAACGAGTCTTGTCATATTACAAGCGTTAATTTCTTGAAAAACTGGACAAAATGGCTTGTCCAGTTTTTATTGTCTCTAAAAAGGGGACATATTTGAGCAAAATCCGAACATTTTTCCTAAAAATACCATAATATACTTAATATAATGAATAGTAGAATAATAAATAATTTTCAGACAATTGTTTGCAATTTCTGGGTTAAGTGTGCTATAATGATAGGGCTAGTAGGTCTTGACGCAGAAGATTAGTACAAGGCTTGATATTATTATGATTACAATAGAAAGTGAAGACAATAAATATGGCAAATTTGCTGGCTAAAACACGTAAAATTACATCTATCTTGCAACGCTCAGTAGATAGCTTGGAAGGAGATCTTCCATACAACAACATGGCTGCTCAATTGGCGGATATCATTGATTGTAACGCTGCTATCGTTAATGGTGGTGGTGCTCTTCTTGGTTTTGCCATGAAGTACAAAACCAACACTGATCGTGTGGAAGAGTTTTTTGAAGCCAAACAACTTCCAGAAGAATACACACGTGGTATCAGCCGTGTTTATGACACTCAAGAAAACATTGGTATTGACAGTGACTTGACCATTTTCCCTGTGGAGTCAAAAGATGACTTCCCAGATGGTTTGACTACAATTGCACCTATCTATGGTGGTGGTATGCGTCTTGGTTCTTTCATCATTTGGCGTAACGATCATGACTTTGTAGATGAAGATCTTATCTTGGTTGAGATTGCCTCTACAGTAGTTGGGTTGCAGTTGTTGAACCTTCAAACAGAGAATTTGGAAGAAACAATTCGTAAACAAACAGCTATTAACATGGCTATTAATACCTTGTCTTACTCAGAAATCAAGGCAGTTTCAGCTATCTTGAATGAGTTGGACGGTTTGGAAGGTCGCTTGACAGCGTCTGTTATCGCTGACCGTATTGGAATCACACGTTCAGTTATCGTTAATGCCCTTCGTAAGTTGGAATCAGCTGGTATTATTGAGAGCCGTTCACTCGGTATGAAAGGGACTTATCTTAAAGTCCTTAACGAAGGTATCTACGATAAATTGAAAGAATACGAATAAGAAGAATACTGAAAGAAAGTGAGGTAGGAGGAACCTGCCCCACTTTTTTTAAAGGAGAAAGTATTATGACAAAGGCATTGATATCAATTGATTACTCTTATGATTTTGTGGCAGATGATGGGAAGTTGACGGCTGGAAAGCCTGCCCAAGCCATTGAAGATCGCATTGCTCAGGTAACTCAAGAAGCCTATGACAATGGGGACTATATCTTCGTTGCTATGGACCGACATGATGAAGGAGATACCTTCCATCCTGAAACCAAGCTCTTTCCACCGCACAATATTGCAGGGACGTCTGGGCGAGAACTTTATGGTAAGTTAGCTGGTGTATATGATGCTATTAAGGATGATAATCGTGTCTTTTGGATGGATAAGCGACACTACTCAGCCTTTTCGGGAACGGATTTAGATATTCGTTTGCGTGAGCGTCGTGTGACGACAGTTGTTTTGACAGGAGTTTTAACAGATATTTGTGTCCTACATACAGCCATTGATGCCTATAATTTAGGTTATGATATCGAGGTTGTAGTAAGTGCAACAGCCTCCTTGACGCCTGAAGCTCATGACTTTGCTATTGGGCATTTTAAAAATGTTCTTGGAGCAACCATTGTGGAGTAAGAAGATTTATAATCGAGAGTGGGAATCCATCCTACTCTCGTTTTTTGTCTACAATCATAGGATAGTATCAGTTTTTCGTAGTTTACTATAAGAAAACGATTCCATATTAGTATATACTATTACTGAAATAATCTTGAATCATAAGAGGTAGAACAATGACTAAAAAAATGACTTTTCCTGACGGATTTTTGTGGGGTGGAGCGACAGCGGCCAACCAATGTGAGGGGGCCTATGATGCTGATGGGCGTGGTTTAGCCAATGTTGACGTGGTGCCAATTGGTGAGGATCGTCTTTCAATTATCACTGGACGTCGTAAGATGTTTGATTTTGAGGATGGCTATTTCTATCCAGCTAAGGAAAGTATCGATATGTACCATCGTTACAAGGAAGATATTGCTCTCTTTGGTGAAATGGGCTTTAAGACCTATCGTCTTTCTATTGCTTGGTCACGTATTTTTCCTAAGGGGGATGAGGCTGAGCCAAATGAAGCTGGGCTTGCCTTTTACGAGGACCTCTTCAAGGAATGTCACAAGTATGGCATTGAACCTTTGGTGACGATTACACACTTTGATTGTCCCATGCACTTGATTACCGAGTATGGGGGATGGCGTAATCGTAAGATGCTTGGTTTCTATGAAAATATTTGCCGTACCCTTTTCACACGCTTTAAAGGTTTGGTTAAGTACTGGCTCACATTCAATGAAATCAATATGATTCTCCATGCACCATTTATGGGAGCAGGACTCTGCTTTGAAGAGGGTGAGAATGAGGAACAGGTTAAATACCAAGCAGCTCACCATGAGTTGGTAGCTTCAGCTATGGCGACGAAGTTGGCCCATGAGATTGACCCTGAAAATAAGGTTGGTTGTATGTTGGCAGCAGGTCAATATTATCCAAATACAGCCCACCCACGTGACTACTGGGCAGCCATGCAAGAAGATCGTAGTAGTTATTTCTTTATTGATGTTCAGGCTCGTGGAGAGTATCCAAATTATGCTAAGAAGCAGTGGGAACGTGATGGCATTGAGATTGAGATGACTGAAGAAGATTTGGCCCTTCTTAAAGAGCATACTGTAGATTTTATCTCCTTCTCTTACTATGCAAGTCGTGTGGCTTCAGGTGATCCAGAAGTTAATGAAAAGACAGCAGGAAATATCTTTGCCTCTATTAAAAATCCATATTTGGAAGCTTCAGAATGGGGTTGGCAAATTGACCCACTAGGTCTTCGTATTACCCTTAACGTTATTTGGGATCGTTACCAAAAACCGATGTTTATTGTTGAAAATGGTCTCGGTGCTGTGGATACACCAGATGAAAATGGTTATGTTGAAGATGATTACCGTATCGACTACTTGGCAGCCCACATCAAGGCCATGCGTGATGCTATCAATGAAGATGGTGTAGAGCTTTGGGGCTACACAACATGGGGCTGTATCGACCTTGTTTCTGCTGGAACTGGTGAAATGAAGAAACGTTATGGCTTCATCTATGTAGACCGTGACAACGATGGTAATGGTAGCCTTAAACGCTCTAAGAAGAAATCATTTAACTGGTATAAAGAAGTTATCGCAAGTAACGGTGCCTCTGTAGAATAGTCTATGAGTTCTCAACTAATGACATCTACGGTAAAGGTGGGGAGCAAGAGAATCTACAAGATTTGATTGATACTCTCGGGGCAGGTGACTTCATCCAACTTAGAGGTCATGCGGATTTACGTGATGTCTACCCACAGTATGAACTTTATGTCACTACCTCTCAGTGGGAGACCTTTGGTTTGACCCTGATGGAGGCCGTAGGAGCAGGTTTAGCCCTGGTTGGTTTTGATGCCCGTTATGGCAATCCAACCTTCATCAAAGATGGTGAGAATGGCTATCTGGTTCCTTATAGCGAGACTATGGATGAGGACCTGCTTGTTTCTCAGATGGCGGACAAAATTGTATTTGCCTTAGAAAGTGATCTTGAGTCTATGCACCAAGTTTCATATGACCTGGCAAAACAGTATTTGAAACCTGAAATTCTAGAGGCTTGGAGAAAGCTCTTGATAGCCATACGATAAGTGTTTTGAAAAAGCTCTATCTCTGTAAACTGTAGTGACAAAAAAGTTACTACAGTTTTTTTATCCTCCAAGCAAAATAGGCTAAATTATGGTAAAATAGAGGGTATTGAAAAATCATCATTTCACGAAAGGAAGCAAGATGAAAATTACGCAAGAAGAGGTAACCCACGTTGCCAATCTTTCAAAATTGAAATTCTCTCCAGAAGAGACAGCTGAGTTTGCGACAACCTTGTCTAAAATTGTCGACATGGTGGAATTGTTGGAAGAAGTGGACACAACAGGTGTTGCCCCAA
>ERZ1699231.259-NODE-259-length-15089-cov-2.946598_pt1 | contig 15089 bp, 9 predicted proteins | sample MGYA00581551_ERZ1699231 | MGnify/ENA primary metagenome ERZ1699231 (study PRJEB42319, sample SAMD00040326) | human oral metagenome | material: saliva | host: Homo sapiens | study: EMG produced TPA metagenomics assembly of PRJDB4115 data set (Metgenomic analysis of... | reverse complement strand
ATTCGACATTCGCCACATCACTCCCGCACAGTCTGGACGCCACGACCAGGCACTCGCCGGCACATTCGGCGCCCAACTGAAAGCCTCGCTCCACTCTCTCGATCTCAAGCATCCCCTCGGCGAAATAGTGCTCTCCAACCTGAACATTTCTTCCGAACGCAGAAACACGACGGCCTACCATCTGAACCACCTGCAACTCACCGCCCAAGTCCACCCCAAAGGTTCGCACCTTCGGTTGCAAAGTGACTTCGCCGATGCCGCCTTTACAGGAAAATTCGACCCGGCCCTCCTCAAACAAAGCCTCAACCACTGGTTGCAAAAGGTGGCCGTTCCATCCTCCGCTTCCGCGGCCCCCTCTCTCTCAGCCGGCACCTCCTTCGCGCTCACCTTGAAGCGCACCGATGTGCTTCGCCACTTCTTAAATGTAGACGCCCACCTCAGCCAGCCTGTCGAAATCAACGGCTCTCTGGCGACCGACGGATCCTATCTGCGCCTCTCGGCCGACATTCCGGAAGTGATTCTCGACGGCGACACCCGCCTCCTCGACCTCTCACTCTCGGCACGAAGCAACGGCAGCCACCTCGACCTCCTGGCCAAGGCACGTAAGCCGATGCGCAACGCCGATCTCCAAATCGAGCTGCATTCCACAGCCGACAATGGATTGTGGAACAACAATTTGCAATGGGATGAGCGCCGAACTCACAACTTCTACGGACAAGTGAACACCACCGGTCGGCTCCACCTGCCGGCTCTCGGCTCGGGCCGTCGCGTCTTGTTCGACTTCGACGTGCTCCCCACCGCTTTCCACATCAACGGCAACACGTGGGATATCGAACCGGGCAACATCGCCCTCACCGACCGCGAATTCACCTTCCGTCACGTCTCCTTGCGCCACGCCGATCAGCGCCTGGCCATACACGGCGCTTTCACCAAAGCTGGCGAAGGCATCGCCATCGGACTCCAAAAGGTCGACGTCGGTTCGCTCCTTGCCCTCACCGGTCTCGAAGTCGTCCGCTTTGCCGGTAATGCCAGCGGCCGCGCAATTGTCAAACCCGACGAGCACAACAAACCTCGTCTCTCCGCTTTCCTCGACATCCCCGGTTTCCGCTTCAACGACACCCATCTCGGTCACGCGCGGATTCGGGGCGCCTTCGAAACCGACGATCAGACCATCCGTCTGCAGGCCAACATGACCGAAGGCACCGTGGGGCAAACCAACGTCAACGGCTATGTAAGTCTCGGTCACAAAGATCTCGATCTGCGCATTGAGGGCGAAAACACGCCCTTGGGTTTTCTCAACCACTACATCAGCGACATTTTCCACAACATCCGTGGCCGCTCCACCGGCACCTGCCGCATATTCGGTGGTTTCAAGAGCATCGATTTCGAAGGCAGCCAGCGTGCCAGCGCATCGGCCCTCTTGCCCATCAACGGCGTCACCTACCATCTCAACGATGCCGAAGTCGAAATCAGCCCCGGCACCTTCCGCCTCAACAGCGCCACGCTGACCGACAGCCTCCGCGGCACGGGGCGCGTCCAAGGCGTACTCAACCACCGCCACCTTCACGACATGCGTTACGATTTCGCTATGTCGGGAAACAACATGCTACTCTACGATCGCCCCCAAGAAGACGATCTTCCCTTCTACGCCACCGCCTATGGCACAGGCGACGTCCTGCTCAAAGGTCGGCCGGGTCGCTTGGACGTCAATCTAAAAGTGCGCACTGAGCCCGGCAGCGTACTCACCTACGTGCTCGACCGCCCCGACAACAACGACACGCGCCTGCTCACCTTCCGCGACGCCTCGCTCGACACCACAACCACCGATGCGAAGGCCGCGCCTGCCCCGTCGACGGACAACACCGGCAGCACCGACATCCATCTCAACATGCAAGTCGAGGTGGATCCCAGCGGCACCTTGCGCATGATCACCGACAAAAAAAGCGGCGACCTCATCACCGTCCACGGCACCGGGCCCATCCAAGCCACCTACTACAACAAAGGTGAGTTTCAAATGTTCGGCACCTACACCGTGCAACACGGCAGCTACGATTTGAGCATACAAAACCTCATCAAGAAATCGTTCACCCTCCACCCGGGCGGCACAGTGGTCTTCTCCGGCAATCCCCTCAACGCCGATGTCAACGTGCTGGCCAACTATTTGGTCACTTCCGCCTCACTGGCCGATTTGAACGTCGGAGGCAATTTCAGCAACAACAGCACTCCGGTCAACTGTCTGATCAAGCTCAGCGGAAAGATGAGCAACATCAATCTCGCACTCGACTTCGAACTCCCCAATGTGAGCGACGACGAGCAGGCCATGGTGCGCAACCTCATTGCTTCCGACGAAGAGCGCACCACCCAAGTGCTCTATCTGCTCAGCATGGGGCGCTTCTTCACCTACAATTACAACACCACCCTCGCCGCCACCAGCCAAAGCCAATCGGCCGTCATGGTCCAATCGCTGTTGGCCGGCACCCTCTCCTCGCAGCTGAACAGCATCATCGCCAACGCCATGGGCAACACCAATTGGCGGCTCGGCGCCAACGTGAGCACCGGCCAACAAGGGTGGAACAACATGGAAGTCGACGGCCTCCTCTCCGGTCGTCTGCTCGACAACCGACTGCTCTTCAACGGGAAAGTGGGTTACCACGACCGCCAAGCCGCCACCACCAACTTCGTGGGCGACTTCGACGTGCAATATCTTCTCACCCCCCGCGGCACCTGGAGCCTCAAAGCCTACAGCGAAACCAACACGCGCTATTTCACCCGCACCTCGCTCACCACACAGGGACTCGGCATCCAGTTCAAACACGATTTCGAATCGTTCTTCGATTTCATGCGCCGCAAACGCAAAGCCCTCCGCTTTGCCGCCCCCACTTCCACAACCAAAAAATAAGCAACACCCCAATATGATGAATCCCGAAATCGAACGTCGGCGCACCTTCGCCATCATCTCCCACCCCGACGCCGGTAAAACCACGCTGACCGAAAAGCGCCTGCTCTTCGGTGGACAAATCCAAGTGGCCGGCGCCGTGAAAAACAACAAGATTAAAAAGACCGCCACCTCCGACTGGATGGAGATCGAAAAGCAACGCGGTATCTCGGTCACCACTTCGGTCATGGAGTTCGACTACGAAGGCTATAAAGTCAACATCCTCGACACCCCCGGTCACCAAGACTTCGCCGAAGACACCTTCCGCACACTCACCGCGGTCGACTCCGCCATCATCGTGGTCGACGGGGCCAAAGGCGTCGAGGCACAAACGCGCAAACTCATGGAAGTGTGTCGCATGCGCAAAACGCCGGTCATCGTATTCGTCAACAAGATGGACCGCGAAGGTCGAGACCCCTTCGACCTGCTCGACGAACTCGAAGAAGAACTCCAAATCAGCGTCCGCCCGCTCTCCTGGCCCATCAACCAAGGCCAACGTTTCAAGGGCGTGTACAACATCTATGAGCAGCAACTCAACCTCTTCACCGCCGACAAGCAGAAAGTCACCGAAAAGGTAGCCGTCGACATCCACGCGGCGGGCGAACTCGAAGCCAACGTCGGCGAGAGCGACGCCGCCAAACTGCGCGAAGACCTCGAACTCATCGACGGCGTCTACCCCGCTTTCGACATCGACACCTACCTCTCGGCCGAAGTAGCCCCCGTATTCTTCGGTTCTGCGCTCAACAACTTCGGTGTCAAGGAGCTGCTCGACTGCTTTGTCAAGATCGCTCCCGCCCCCCGTCCCGTCACGGCCGAAGAGCGCACCGTCCATCCCGAAGAACCCAAGTTCACCGGCTTCATCTTCAAGATCACGGCCAACATCGACCCCAACCACCGCTCCTGCATCGCCTTCTGCAAGGTCTGCTCCGGCAAGTTCGTGCGCAACGCCCCCTATCTCCACGTGCGCAACGGCAAAACAGTGCGCTTCTCGAGCCCCACTCAGTTCATGGCCCAGCGCAAAGAAACCATCGACGAAGCCTACCCCGGCGACATCGTAGGTCTGCCCGACAACGGCATCTTCAAAATCGGCGACACCCTCACCGAAGGCGAGCAACTGCACTTCAAGGGTCTCCCCTCCTTTTCGCCCGAGATGTTCAAATACATCGAGAACGCCGACCCCATGAAGACCAAACAGCTGCAGAAAGGCATTGACCAACTCATGGACGAAGGCGTAGCTCAACTTTTCGTCAACGAATTCAACGGCCGCAAGATCATCGGCACCGTCGGCCAGCTGCAGTTTGAGGTCATCCAATACCGTTTGGAAAACGAATACGGTGCCAAATGCCGCTGGGAACCCATCCACCTGTTCAAAGCCTGCTGGATCGAAAGCGACGATCCCGCCGAACTCGAACAGTTCAAGAAGCGCAAATACCAATACATGGCCAAAGACCGCGAAGGCCGCGACGTCTTCCTGGCCGATTCCGGCTACGTGCTGCAAATGGCACAACAAGACTTCAAGCACATTCGCTTCCACTTCACCAGCGAATTCTGACACGGCGGTGCAGGCACCACTCGCCTCCCCCACTACACACAACAAGGACCGACTTTCTGCTCACGAGAAAGTCGGTCCTTGTGTTGAGCGGCCGCCGCGTCGGGGCAGCGGCCCGCAGTGTGGGCGCATCGGGGCGGCCCGCATCGGCCCATCAAAGCGCATCCGGTCTCGCGCGCCTCACAGTTCGCCGCCGATGCCCTTGAACTTCTCGACGAACGCCACGATTTTTTGAAACACGCTTTGTTTCTTCGTCACATAGGCCGGATGCAGCGGACTCATTTTCGGCAGCGCCTCGCTGAGGTCCGTGCCATTTTCGCTCACCAACTCCCGCGTCAGCGAGGCCCGAATAAAGCGTTTGGCCGCCGCCGTGTTCAGTTGCTCCTCTTCGATGAGGGTTTCCACCTCCTCGTTGCGGCGTTCGCGAGCATAGGTGTAGAATGCGTCCATCACCTCGTCCTTGTCTTTGAGCGCCTGCAAGTCGGTGCGGTTGATGAAGTCCACCATTAGCCCCTCTTTCGCCCGGTTGCCCAAGCTGGCGCGCAACGTGCGGCGCACCTCCTCCACCAGTCCTCGCTTGTCCGACGAGCGGCGGCTGTGTTCGAACACCAGTTCCAAGATGTAGTCCAGCGTGAACTCCTGCGATTTGAGCAATTCCACCTCAAACACCACATCGTCCCAGTCCACCTTGGGTTTCTCAATGCGTTTCGCCGCATCCTGCACGCGTTTCCACTCGCGAATGTCGTTGTACGTCGAACGATAGTCTTGCAACTTCCGTTCGTCGGGCAGCTCAATTTCGCGCAGCGCCGCCAGGTCCTCGTCGGTCAAGAAATGCTCCGCCTTGAACGCCTCCACCGCTGCCTCGTCCGTCGCATCGATCTTCGCAAACGCCTTCAGCTGCGCAAACTCGTCATAGTTTTGCAATATGTTTTCGGCCTTCAGGTACTCACCGAAGAGTTTCACAAAGGCTTTTTTGTCCGCCTCCTTCTCGATGGCGTCCGGATCGGGGAAACGGGTGCACAGTTCGGCCACGATTTCCGCAAAGCCGCGGCGCTCTTCGCCCGTCACCGCATCGGTGAAGCCCTGCAACTGTTCCGTGTAACTCTTTTCGAGCACCACATTTTTCGTGTTCTTGTCGCCGAAGAGCGAAATCGCATCCACCGTGTCTTGCTCCAAATCGCGGAATGTCACAATGTTACCGAAGGTCTTCGTCGCGTCGTAAATGCGGTTGGTGCGCGAAAACGCCTGCATCAGCCCGTGGTAGCGCAAGTTCTTGTCCACAAACAGCGTGTTGAGTCGCGGCGCGTCGAAGCCCGTGAGAAACATGCCCACCACAATGAGCAGATCCACCTCGCGGCGCTTCATCCGGTTGGCCAGATCGCGATAATAGTTTTGGAAGTCCCCGCCGTCGACGCCGAAATTCGTTTGGAACATCGCGTTGTAGTCGGCAATGGCACTCGCCAGAAACTCCTTCGCCGTGAGGCTCATCGCCGAGGGGTCGAACGTTTCCTCACTGATCTCGCCCGCCGCCTGCTGCTCTTCGTTGGGGGCAAACGAGAAAATGGTCGCCACGCGCAGCGGATGCGGCTCGCCCTGCTGCAACATCCGCAGCGTGTCGTAGTATCGTTTGGCCGCCTCCACACTGCTCACCGCAAACATCGCGTTGAAGCCCGCTCCCGCCGGGGTGCGATGCGTTTTCAGCCGATAGTGCTGCAAGATGTAGAGCGCGATCTCGCCGATACGTTCCGGGTGGAGCATCAGTTGGGCATAGTCTGCCGAGGTGAGTTTCCGCTCGTCGCGTTCTTTTTCCGCCGCCTTGAATTTCGGCCGCACGTTGTTGTAGTCCACCTTAAATTTCAGCACCTTCTCGTCGCGAATCGCGTCGGTGATCACATACGAGTGGAGCTCGCGCCCGAACACGCTCGCCGTGGTTTCTGCGCCCGCCGCATTCTCCGAAAAGATCGGCGTGCCCGTGAAACCAAACTGATAGTATTTCTTGAACTTGCGTTGCAGATTGCGCTGTGCCTCACCGAATTGTGACCGATGGCATTCGTCGAAGATGAACACCACCTCCTGCCGGTAGACGGGCAAATCCGGCTCGCTCTTCATCAGGTTGTTGAGCTTCTGTATGGTGGTCACGATGATCTTGTTGTCGTGCTTGGCCAAGTTGCGTTTCAGTCCCGCCGTGCTCTCCGAACCGTTCACGCTGTCGGGCGAGAAGCGTTGATACTCGCGCATGGTCTGGTAGTCGAGATCCTTGCGGTCGACGACGAAAAACACCTTGTCGACGAAGTCCAGCTGCGTGGCCAGTCGCGCCGCCTTGAAACTCGTGAGCGTCTTGCCCGATCCGGTGGTGTGCCACACATAGCCTCCGCCTTCGGGGCAGGCCCACTGCCGGGCCTCGTGCGCGCATCTGATTTTCCAGATGATGCGTTCGGCCGCCGCAATCTGATAGGGGCGCATCACCAGCAGCGTATCGCTCACGTCGAACACAGCATAGGTGAGCAGCACCTGCAGCAGCGTGTCGCGGCGAAAGAACGTCGCCGTGAAATCCTTCAGATCCTTGATCGTCGTGTTGTCGGCCCGCGCCCAGTTCATCGTGAAGTCGAAACTGTTCTTCTCGCGCCGCACGGTGTTGGCAAAATAGCGCGTATCGGTGCCGTTGGAGATGACGAAGAGCTGCAGATATTTGTAGAGCGAAGCCTCGCTGTTGAAACTCTCCTTGCTGTAGCGGTGCACCTGGTTGAACGCCTCGCGCACAGCCACCCCGCGCTTCTTGAGTTCCACCTGCACCATCGGCAGTCCGTTCACCAAGATCGTCACGTCATACCGATTCTTGCACGTGCCCGTCTGCTCAAACTGGTTGATCACCTGGAGTTTGTTGCGCGCGGGGTTGCGCTTGTCCACGAGGTGGATGTTTTGCAGCCTTCCGTCGTCGAAGGTGAAATCCCACACAGGGTGATCCTGCACCTTGCGCGTCTTGTCGGTGATGGAGTCGCCCGCGCAGTCCAGGTATTCGCTGCACAGCCGTTTCCACTCCGCATCGGTGAAGTGCACCTCGTTGAGCGTCTCGAGCTGTCGGCGCACATTGTCGCGCAAGGCCTCGGGGGTGCGCAGATCGGGCAGGTATTCGTAGCCCTGCGCCCGCAGGTCGGCAATGAATTCGTTTTCCAGCTCACATTCGGTTTGGTAGCCGGTGGGCGGTTCGTGCAGCGCGGCGTATTTGGTATAGCTGTCCAGCACGATGAAGTTCGGGGTTTCGGCGATGGGGGTGTATTGTGCCATGGTACAAGTGGGGGAATAAACTTCGGGACTAAGCGCTCGCTTCGGGACGGGGAAAGCTGAGGAGCGCATCGCGATAGTATGCATATTGTTTCCGCCGCAGGGCGATCTCTTTCGGCAGCCCTTCCGAAATCGAGTTCGTCAGCGTGTCAAAGCGGTCGAGGATGTCGACAATGCGGCGTTGCTCGGAGAGAGGGGGGATGGGGATGGGGAAATCTGTGAGCATCGGTTTTCTTATCGAGGTGGCAGTTGCCCCTACGCATCGGGAAAGAATGAAAGGCTTAAATGCGTTGGTCATGTAGTAGAAAAGGAACTTTGGAAAAAGCTCATTCTCTGCGTTTACCTTTATACGATAAGCCCTTTGGTGTAAGGCATATTTCCCTTCTGTGTAGTGGAAAATATCTCCAATTCCGCCTTCTCCGGGAATGATGATCGCGGTTTCGTCAAACTGATAAGTGGAAGAACGCAAGATATTTTTCGAACGCACATAAAAAGGATATACACCATTTTCTGCTTCATCTTGTCTATTAGAACTTCCGGTTCCAATTTCCGCCATCTCCCCGAGCGTCTTCCATTCGATATTAACGTTTAGGGGGGGGTATTGTGAGAAATTAAGAAGTTGATCGCGATAATACGCATATTGCTTCCTACGCGCCTCCAGTTCGGCCTGCAGTTCGGCTTCCAGCTGTGTGAACTTGTCGAGAATCTCCACAATACGGGCTTGTACGCGGAGAGGAGGAATGGGGAGAGTTATTGCCAAAAATTTCTTTTTGGATACATTAAAGCGAGTCACTCCGCTTGCTGTCTTCATTATTTGTTTGCGAAGCAAGTCACTGCGAAAAAGGTACTTTGTAAACTCTGGGGAGAGTTGAATAGCAGAATGAAAGCGGATGCCGAAAGAAAAACTATTCAAGTAGATTTCTGTTTCCGGATGGAACGTAACTACTGAAGCCATTCCCACTTCTTCTATATTCTCGGAGGAACCAGTGATTAGTATATCGCCGTATTTTATCGCGTGTTGCCGTTCGTCTGCTTCGATACTCACCATTTCTAAAATGGAAGAATCGACGGCCAAGTTCTCAAATATGTTTTTGTAAGTAACATAAGGCGCATTCCCTTTTTGGAAATGCTCTTTGTTCTTGCCGGATAGGCCGGCATATAATTCCGCCACCTCCCCAAGCGTCTTCCATTCCACTTCCTCCCCGTCCAGCAATCGTTCGAGGTAAGGGAAGAATTTTGTTGTCGTTTCGTTCATTACATTGTTGTGAAGCGCATGGCGAAGCACAAGCTCCGGATCCCACAGCGCAGTGTACGAAGATGGGCCACGGGCATTGACGCCCCGCGGCCGCAAAACGAGTTTAGGCGCTGAGCTCCGCAATGATCGTGTCGATGTCGCGACGCAGCGCATCGATGCGACCCACCGTTTCAGACACCTCGGCGTTGAGGAGGTCGATGTCGATCACCTCGCGCGTGTCGCGCGCCTCCACATACGAACTCACCGAAAGATTGTAGTCGTTCGCCGCAATGGCCGAATGCTCCACCAGCGCCGAAACGTGCGGCTCCTCCACCTTCTGCTCAAAGAGCGACACAATGCGATCGATCTGTTCGGGCGTGAGCACATTGTTTTTCGTCTCCTTGCGGAAAAACTCCTCGCCGCTCGCATCGATGAACTGCGTGCGCGTGTCGGTCTTGTGTTTCGAGAGCACGAGGATGCACACCGCGATGCTCGTGCCGAAAAAGAGGTTGGGCGCCAGCGCAATGACCGTCTCCACAAAGTTGTTGTCCACCAAATATTGGCGAATCTTCTGTTCGGCCCCACCGCGATAGAAAATGCCGGGGAAGCACACGATGGCGGCACGGCCGCGCGCACTGAGGTGGTTGAGGGCGTGGAGCACAAAGGCGAAATCGGCCTTCGATTTCGGTGCCAGCACGCCCGCGGGGGCAAAACGCTCGTCGTTGATGAGCGTGGGGTCGTCGCTCCCCACCCACTTCACCGAATAGGGCGGGTTGGACACGATGGCATCGAAGGGTTTGGTGTCGCGATGTTGCGGCGAAAGGAGGGTGTCGCCCAGCGCGAGGTCGAACTTCGAATAGTTCACATCGTGCAAGAAGAGGTTCATGCGCGCCAGGTTGTAGGTGGTGTGGTTGATTTCCTGCCCCACGAAACCCTCCTTGATCAGGTCCTGATCAAACTGGCGCTTGGCTTGCAGCAGCAGCGAGCCCGAACCGCACGCGGGGTCGTAGATTTTGTTCACCTCGTGCTGCCCCGAGAGCGCAAGCCGCGCCAGCAGCCGCGAGACGTTCTGGGGCGTGAAAAACTCACCGCCCGACTTACCGGCATTGGCGGCATAGTTGGAGATGAGAAACTCGTAGGCATCGCCGAAGAGGTCGATTTTGTGGTCGGCAAAGCGGCCGAAGTCCAAACTCTCCACGCCGTGGAGCACGGCACAGAGACGGCGGTTCTTCTCCTCGACGGTGTTGCCCAGACGGGTGCTGGTGGTGTCGAAATCGGCAAAAAGCCCCTTCACCGCGCGCTCGGAGTCATAGCCCACCGCCGAGGCTTCGATGGCGGAGAAGATCGCTGCCAGGTCGGTGTTGAGGTTGGGATTGTGGTCGGCTTGCGCCACCACGACCGAAAAGAGTTGGCTGGGGTAGATAAAATAGCCCTTTTCGCGCGTCACCTCGTCGATCATTCCCGCATTGGCACTGATTTCGCTGTCGGCATATTCCTCATAGCGTCTTTGGGGATCGTCCCCTTCCATATGAGCAACAAAGTTTTCGCTGATGAAGCGGTAGAAGAGCGAGCCGAGCACAAACTGTTTGAAGTCCCAGCCATCGACAGCGCCGCGTACTTCGTCGGCGATGCGCCAAATGGCGGCTTGCAATTCGGTGCGTTGGGTGATTTCGGACATAGAGCAGTGAGGGTTTAGAGGTAAGTGTTGAACTATCGTGCGAATATAGTCATTTTTTACGAAATAGCCCCTCTCTCTGCCCGCTCTTCAAAAAAGAGGACGCAAAAAGAGGGACCGGCGCCCGCGAACTCGAGGAATTTTTCATTTCATCAATTGATAGGCCTTCCACTTGGGCGGAATGTGTAAATCAAAAGCCGTCGACATACATAGACAATGACTCCCTCTCGTTATTAGTTGTTCCCATAGTGATACAAAAAAATAAGCCACCTCAAAAATGAAGTGGCGAGCCTTAGTCTTTTCCACCTAAGGGCGATATTTTATGGTGCGAATATAGGAATTTATTTCATCACGCCAAAAAAATCGACGATATTTTTTCTCACATCGCAATGAAATTCAAGACCATTTCTACCCCCGCACAAAGAAAACGCCCACTTCAGCCTCCCATTGTTCGGCCACGAACCACTCACCTCCCGAGCTGCGCAGGCGCTCGGGAAGCGATTGGAAAGCGCGGCGGGCCCAACGGAGGAACAGAGCGGCACAATCGCCGAGCCGCCCCTGCGCTCGCTCGCGCAACGCCGTTCCGTCCGAAAAAAGGAGGAGCAAACGGCTCAGGCCTTGGGCATTTTTTCGACTTATCGGGGAGCTTTTCGCCAATGGCCTCCACCGCGTCCGCCCCCCCCACGCCGCCGCAAGAAGCAAGGGCGGAGAAATCGGCGAAAAAGCTCTCTCGCGCACACGCGTACAACACCGAGTTTCTGTTTTTCCCCTTCACCCATCGGCAGTAATTCGGTGGTTCACAACGCGTTAGGGGTGAAGATAAGCCATATTTTAACACAAAGATAGCATCACACAACCACCTCAGTATCAGCACCTTGCGGGTGAACCGCGGTGAAGCAACACGAAGCGGCTCCGGCTTCACCCCGGTTCACTCCGGTTCACCCCACGTTTGGGCGCCGCATGAGGGCGTGAAGGCAGGGTGAAGGCGGGCGGGCAAACATCGTCCGCGACCTTCACACGCAACACGGTGAAACAGAGCGAGAAATCGGCATGCGGTGAAGGGTGAAGGCAAAAAACGAAAATCGCCTGACGCGCCCGCGCGCGAAGGGCCGCAATTTTGGTTACCTTCGGCGGGCGGCAAAGAGAACCGCGGGACAACTGTCGTGCCCCACTCCGTTTTCGGCACAAAAAAAGCCTGCGAATCGCCCCAAAGGGCGTCGCAGGCTACAATCAACATGCAAATTTCAGCGCGAACCTTACTTCAAACGCGCTGTAATGTCCTTTTCAACCTCAGCGGTTTCAATCTTTTCTTCACGGAGCAGCCATCCCAAACCGAGATACAGCTCTTTGTCCGTGAGTCTTCCGCACACCTTCTTGAGTTCTTTGCCGGTCAGTGTGCCTTTTTCGTCGAGTGCGGTCCAAATGCGACCTGCGATCTCGCCGGCTTTGATAGTCAACATAAGCGTATATCTTTTCGAATCAAAGAATCTGACGCGAAGATGCGGCCTTTTTGCCGATTCGACAAATAGAAACGAGACAAAACGACGGAAAGCGAATGCAATCTCGAGAAATTGGCAACCAAAGGAAACATTACAAAAGCAAAAACGGCATATCATACTCGAAAAACTCTTTATTCGCCGATGCCGTCTCGGCGGCGGTGCTGCACCGCGCGGAAAAACGGGGACGAAGCGAGGGCAAACGGGCGAAATGGGGCACCCGGCGCGCGCCAAAAGGCGAAAGTGCGCGAACGCCTTTGTCGATCGGGCGTTTTTTTCTAACTTTGCGGCAGTTTCGAAACCTATATACTCATGCGTACGACCAAATTTATTCCGCTTTTGGCACTCGTCGTTTTCCTCACCTGCAGCCTCCCCGCTTTTTCGGCTGCCCCTGAGGAGAAGCCCGCTGCCGACGGCGTGCAAACGCTTTATATCTACGGGGTGTCGCAAAACCTGAACGATTCGATCGTTTACGTCAGTGACATCACCGTCCTCACCGGCACGCACCTGCTCGAAAAAGGCTATTTCGTGCAGCGCGACCAGTATGCCGATCAATTCAAGGACTTTGTGCAGCAGCATTTCTCGGCGCCCCACCAAACCGCGGCCGTGTTTTTCGACACGCGCATCGAGACGGCAGAAAAGCGGCGGGAGAAACTGCGCAAACAACTGGCCGGCAGCACGTCGGGATGGACCACCCTGGTGGTGAAAGACGTGTACAAAGACCAGTTTGTGTTCAAGCCCATCGGCCGTTAACCCCTGTAGAATCCCCCACCCTACTCCTGCATGAAATTCTATTTTTGCGTAGCAGAACAAGTGTTCAGCGCCGAATTCGTCGGCAGCACAGCCAACATGCTGATGGTGCTGCCCAACATGGCCCCCTTTGCCTGTCAAGCCCCCACGCAGCCCCTCCTCTTTTCGCTGGCGGTGCACCGCGGCGCGGCCGCGGCGGAACCGGAGCGCTGGAACGAAATCGGGCTGTATGAGGGAGGTGACCTCTCGCATCGCGTCGAAACCGACGCCGCGGGGCACTACCGCATCACGCTTGTCGACGAGTCGGCGGGCCACATCGGCACGCTGATCAGCGACGGGCGCTTCACGGACTGCCACCTCTATCTGGACTGCCCCTCAGTGCACCACGCCCACAGCGTCGAAAACGCCCTCATGCTCGCCTTTGCCTTTGCCGGCGCGCACCACGGTGTGCTGCTCATGCACGCCTCGGTGCCGATGATCGGCGGGAAGGGCTATGTGTTTCAGGGCAAGAGCGGCACGGGCAAAAGCACCCACAGCCGCCTGTGGCTCTCGACCTATTGGGAGGCCCACTTGCTCAACGACGACAACCCGGCGGTGCGCTACGACGCAAGGCAAGAAAAGGCCTATGTGTACGGCACGCCGTGGAGCGGCAAGACGCCCTGCTACCGCAACCTGCGCTGCACGTTGGGCGGTTTTCTGCGTTTGCACCAGGCACCGGAGAATGTGATTCGCCGCCAGTCGCCGATCGAAGCCTTCGGCTCGATTCTCTCGTCGTGCTCGTCGATGGTTTGGGACAAAGCGCTCTACACGGCCATCTGCGACACGATCCACCACATCGTGCAGTGCACGCCCTCCTACGACCTGGATTGTCTTCCCAACCGTGAGGCGGCTGTGCTGAGCCACGACACGCTCACCGCCGCTTCGCGCTAAACTCGCCTCATGCAACAGCAAGTATTAGAAGTGACCAACGCTCGCTTCATCCCACACGTGCGCGCCCTAATCGAAGAAGGCCGGACGGTGCGATTTCGAGCCATGGGTTGGAGCATGCGCCCGCTGATCGAACACGCACGCGACGACGTGCTGCTCTCGGGCTACGGGGAGGCGGCGCCGCAACGCTATGACGTGGTGCTGGCCGCCACCGACCGCGGGGGCTTCGTGCTGCACCGCATTGTGCGCATCGACGGGGACCGCTACACGCTGCAGGGCGACGGCAACTGGCGCGGCGTGGAACACTGTACGCGCGCCGACATCATCGCCAAGGCGGTGGCCTTCTATCGCAAAGGGCACGCGCAACCCCTGCGCACCGACAGCCGAACGTGGCGCTGCTACTCACGGCTGTGGGTGGCGCTGCGCCCCGTGCGCCGCATCCTGCTCGGGCTCTACCGCCGATGGAGAGCCCTCTGCCCTGCCTAACTACTCTCTCAGCAATTACCAACTCTCTTCTATAACAATGAGATTTAAGACATCGTTCGATCTCCGAACCATCTGCGGCGAGACCGTGCTCATCGCCACCGGTGCCGAACACGTAGATTTTGGCCACCTGATCAATCTGAACGAAACAGCCGCCGACGTCTACACGGCATTTTCCAACCGCGATTTCGAAGCGTCTGACGTGGTCGACTATCTGCAAGCCCACTACGAAGGAGCGACTCGCGAACAAATGGCCGCCGACGTAGACCAGCTCATCGATTCGTTCCGCCAAAGCGGCGTACTCCAGTAAAATCTACTCATTTCTCCTCATGGCTGATACAAAATATATCTTCGTCACCGGCGGCGTAGCCTCGTCGCTGGGCAAGGGCATCATCGCCAGCTCGATCGGCAAACTGCTCCAATCGCGCGGCTACAACATTACGATCCAGAAATTCGACCCGTACATCAATATCGACCCCGGTACGCTCAATCCCTATGAGCACGGCGAGTGCTATGTGACGGACGACGGACAGGAAACGGATCTCGACCTCGGCCACTACGAGCGCTTCACGGGCATCAAGACCACGGGCTACAACAATTTCACCAAGGGGCGCATCTACCAAAGCGTGATCGAAAAGGAACGTCGCGGCGACTCGCTGGGCCAAACCATCCAGGAGGTTCCGAACATAACCGACGAACACAAACGCGCCATGCACTACCTGGGCAAGAAACGCGACGATGCTGTTGTGATTACGGTA
>ERZ1699231.257-NODE-257-length-15146-cov-3.137626_pt1 | contig 15146 bp, 9 predicted proteins | sample MGYA00581551_ERZ1699231 | MGnify/ENA primary metagenome ERZ1699231 (study PRJEB42319, sample SAMD00040326) | human oral metagenome | material: saliva | host: Homo sapiens | study: EMG produced TPA metagenomics assembly of PRJDB4115 data set (Metgenomic analysis of... | reverse complement strand
TGATCGCTTCCTGGGCGTGCTGACCGAGCACTACGCGGGCGCGTTCCCGGCATGGCTGGCACCTGTTCAGGTGATTGGTGTGCCGGTGGCTGAGGCGTTCAACGACTACATGACCGAGATTGCGGATAAGCTGCGTGCGCACGGTGTGCGTGTTGAGGTGGATTACGGTTCGGATCGTTTCACGAAGAAGATCCGTACTGCATCTACTGAGAAGGTTCCGTTCATTCTGATTGCTGGCGGTGAGGATGCGGAGCACGGCGCTGTTTCGTTCCGTTTCCGCGGTAACAAGCAGGAGAACGGTGTGCCCGTGGATGAGGCCGTGGCACGTATTGTGGAGCATATTCGCAACCGCGTGAACGAAGACCCCAAGCCCAGCACTGAGGCTGCTGAGTAGTACTAGGCTTTCTGGTCTAGCTCATATATAGAAACCACCCCCTTTGTGGCGACAAGCTGCGGAGGGGGTGGTTTTTGTTTGCTTTGAGGAGGCGCGGGTGGGGGAGTGGGGTTGGGTGCAGAAAGCTGTGTCGCGGGCTAGTTTTTAGCTCCAGAGTGCTAGCGTGGTAGTAAGGCGAACGTCCATAGTCATTCAGAAAATGGGTAGCTGGATGGTCCTGAAAATGATGTATCGCTGTTGATTATTGAGGGAGCACGAGCGTATGAAGTCGAATAAGTATATTCCTGTTGGGATGCTGTTCCTGATCCTGGCAATTATCTTGAATGTAGTGTCAAATGTCAGCGACATGGTGCTTGGAATTCTCTACGGCATCTCGATAGCAGTATTGATTATTGGACTATCTAATAGTCGAAAATAGGGTGCTGTAACAGACAATATCTGACCCGGCGGACTATCACATAAGATAGTCCGCCGGGTCCCTCCTTTACGCCGCTATGCGCTCAACTCTAATTAGCGGGTGGTGCGTTCCAGCAGCTGCAGCACGTTCTGGTAGCTGTGGCCGGTGCGGGCTGACTGCAGTTGACCGTGGCCAGCTAAGCTAGCGAACTGGCACCGAGCCTATATATAGATCCCCCTGCGGTGACAAGCTGGGGGGTCTTTGTGCGCTTTGAGGAGGCGAAGGTGGGGGACTTCGGGTGGGTGCAGAAAGTTGTATTGTGGGGGAGTTTTTCCTAGTCCAGCGGGGTGTCTTCGTGCTAATGTGAATGATGGTACTTACGTTCGTTGCCGTTCGGAGGTGCCGGTAATTGTACGATTCGGATAAGGACGTCTGGATTTTCAGAATCCTTTATAGGGTTAATAAAGAGAGGAATTTCTACTTTTCTAAGTTCTGTTTATAACAAAGCCAAAATATTTTTTCTATTCACAACTGAAAGGAAAAAAAGATGAGCGTTTATCTTTCGAAAGTTAGTCTTGTTAATTTTCGTAACTTTAAGAATGCTGTTTTAAGATTCAATCCAGGGGTTAATACAATTATCGGCGAGAATGGTGCTGGAAAGACAAATATTTTCCACGCAATCCGCTTGCTTCTAGATGATACTTTACCTAATAGTTACTCATACTTTACTGAAAAAGATTTTAATAGGGGTGTTGGTGACTGGAAAGGTCACTGGATAATAGTTCGGCTTGAATTCACAGAGTCCACGGACAATGAGGGGTCTACGGATAACGAAGATGAATCTGTGGATATCGAATTTCTACAATCATTTTTATCACATTCTTTAGACGCTGAAATTACTGAAAATCTAGACAAGGAAAAAGGCAGCGATCTTTCCTCAAATAGTCGTGTTTATTCATGTGCAATTATATTTCGACCGAATTTAGAAATTCGAAATAGATTATATAATGCCCAAGGAAATCGAAATGAAGTAAGAAGTATCCTTAGTGAAATAACAATTCGTGACTATGAGAGTATTCGAGTTGGTAAGGGTAGTTCCGATTTTTCGAAAATCGATGACTATAAGGAATGTGTCGGAGATTTTGATAATTTACTTTTCCCTAACCCTAGCGATAAAGAAATTGAAAAGAAGGTAGGAACACGAACTTCGAAAACTTTTTACCTTCCTAGAGAGTTTAATACTTCTTACATAGATGCTTTAAGAGATGTTCAGCGATCATTTAAGGGCCAGTATAAAAATCCTTTGAGAGATATATTAGAGGTTGAAGGTTCTGGGATTGAGGAAGACGAATCGTTCAAGGACATCGTTGACATGGCAGATAAATTGAACACAAGCATTAATGATAATGAGAAAGTTAATAACCTTGCTCAAAATATACTATCTACTTATAAAGAAGCGGTTGGATCCATATATTCTCCCGGGGCGTTGAGTATTAAATCTCAGTTGCCGGTAGATACAAAGGATTTATTTCATGCACTATCTATCTATCTTGGAGGGATAAATTCATCTCGGAGTAATTACCAAGGTTCGATAGAAGAACTTAGTCTGGGGCATGCAAATATGCTTTATATATCTTTGGAGCTTCTGAAGTTTAAAACACATAAAGCCAGCGCACGTGGTAAGCCGATTTCAAATATTTTGCTTATCGAGGAGCCTGAGTCTCATATACATCCCCACGTTCAGAAAGTTTTATTTAGCAATATTGGGAATGATGAGGATATTCAGGTAATTTATTCAACTCATTCACCCCAGATTTCTGAAATAAGCAATATTAAGAATGTAAATGTTGTAGTTCCAGATGATTGTGAATCGTGGGTTGCATGTAATCCTTCCTCGGGTTTAAAAGAATCAGAAATTATATCGGTTAATCGTTTTCTGGATGTTACAAGATGTAATCTCTTGTTTGCTAGAGGTGTAATTCTTGTTGAAGGTTATGTTGAAGAAATTTTAATTCCTTACATGGTCAAGAAAGTATATGGTGTTTCATTAGATGAATTAGGGATTAGTCTAATTAATAATCGAGGTGTTGGGTTTGATTCTTTGGCCTCAATTTTTCATGCAAGTAGGGTACAGAAGAGATGCGCAATTATCACTGATCTAGACACCTATGATGCAATGAATAAATTTTCAACCGAGAATGCAGAGAACCAAGGAAAAGCAAGAAAAGAGAATTTTGAAGAAAGATTTAAAGACAATGAATATGTTAATGCATATTTCGCAAACTATACATTTGAAGTAGATTTTGCATTAGCGGGACAAAAAAACATTGACCAAATATGTAATTTTGCAAAAGAAAATAAATATAAGGTAAATAGTGCGTTTGAAAAATTTAAGAATAAGATTAACTCAGAAGATATCAGTAAAGTCGCTGAAGCATCCCTCGAAATAACAAATAAAGATGATGTAAAAATTGGGAAAAAGGGAAAAGGGTGGTCTGCCTTGGTCTTGTGCGACTATATAACAAAGGAGACTATGATTCCGCATTATATTTTGGAAGCGGTCCTGTTCTCTATGGGCGGTAGACTTGCAGATGATATAAAACAACAAATTTCGGACTATAGGGAAGTTGCATTTGGGGATGACACAGCAACTAGAAAATTAGTTGAACTGGAGAGCGATAATGGGTAATTTAAGCAATGAACAGATAAATGCTGTTGAATGTGAAGACAATGTACTGCTAATTGCATGTCCTGGAAGCGGAAAAACGCACACTCTAACTTATAAAGTAATGAGTGAGCTAATGAAAATCGATACTCACCGAAAATTTGTAATTGCTATAACCTACACAAATAATGCAGCGGATGAGATTCGGGAACGTATAGAGAATCTAGACGTGAATACAGAACAACTTTGGATTGGAACAATCCATAGTTTTTGTTTGGAGTGGATTATTCGACCGTATTCTATATTTGTTGATTCTTTGCCTGTCGATTTTGTTGTACTGAGTGAGCATGGCCGTATCCAAGCGGCAAAAAAAATATTTTCCAAAGACAATGATAAAAAGGTTAAGGAAATACTAGATGCTCTTGATTCCTATAGGAGAAGTATATATGAAAAAATTATGTTCAAAAATAATCCCCAGTTACCTGAAGAATTTTCAGAAGTTAATGAATTATATAGTCAATATATTGAAAAAATTAAAAATTGGAAAATGCTCGATTTTCAAATGATACTAGAATATTCATATTACATTCTATCGGAGCATGACTTTGTCTGCAGAAATCTTCGAAATATATTTCCATTTATTGCAATAGATGAATATCAGGACACGCAATCTCTTCAGTATCTAATTTTTTCTAAAATTGTAGGCGGTTCTGAAGACATTAGATTATTCATGGTGGGCGACCCCAACCAAGCTATATATGGCTCATTGGGAGGTATGGCTTTAAGCCACGCCGACATAGAATCTCTAATGGGAGTGAGATTCGTGGAAATGAATTTGTCAAAAAACTATAGATCTTCAAGTGCGCTAGTAGATTATTCAAAGGGCTATATGGTTCATCCTATGGATATGGTTTCAGAGGGAGAAATAAGAGAATATAAATCTCGTATATTTGCCTTGGATTGCAGAAATAGTGGTGTTACCTCTGCTAATATCGGTTCTTGTGTTTCAGATATTATTAAATATAATATCTTTGAATTGGGTATTGAACCTTCTGAAATTTGTATATTGGCACCATGGTGGACGCATGTCTCTTCAATAACCAGAAAGCTAAAGGGAGAGTTGGGAGATGTTCCTATTAATGGTGCTGGATTGTCCCCTTTTAAGGGTAGCGAGATGGGTCTTTGGAGTGTTTTATCAAAAATTGCCCTAACGTACCCATCCATAGATATGTATTCTAAAAGAATATTTTGGTCAGAAGATGTATTGAATATATTGAGCCAAGAAATGAGCTTTATGGATAACGATTTGACTGCTGCTGACATTCTTAAATTGTCAAATCATATAAAAAAATCTCTTGATAAAAAATATGATAATAATAGTGCAGCTAAAGACTATCTTAATGAGTTTTTTGATATGTTTCTTGCGGCTCTACCTGCACCTCTTGCTCAAATATCCTCAATTATTAGGTCCAGGAGTATGTTTTTTTCTGGTTTTGAGGCCCGGGTTGACTCTTGTTTGAAGAAGGACGGAGTAAATGTTGGTAGGCTTGGTTTTTGTAGACTCCTGTTTATTAATCAAGAAGGTATAAGGGTTTCTACGATTCATGCAGTTAAAGGGCAAGAATATGATAGTGTAATTCTAACTTCGGTGTTAGATGACTACATTCCCCACCAGTCCACTCCGGCAAACAAGAAGAGTGAAGAGGCGAATAAAATTCTGTATGTTGCCTCTACGAGGGCGAGGAAGAATTTATGGCTTATTGCAGAGAGTCAGGTCGATAAAAATATGAATAGTCGGAAGCGTTTTATGTGCGAGTATGTTAGTAAAAACGATGGGCATAACATTTTTGAAATTGATCCTAGCGGTAGATCCTGACCTGCATATTATTTTTAATATATTTCAAATGGTATGAACGAAATAATCCTGGTATCTATATGGGAATAATAGAGCTTGTTGTTTCATAGGCATAGACGGACCCGGCGGACTATCACATAAGATAGCCCGCCGGGTCCCTTCTTTATACCGCTACTATGCGCTCAGCCCGTTAGCGGGTGGTGCGCTCCAGCAGCTGTAGCACGTTCTGGTAGGTGTGGCCGGTCGCCTCGGTCATACCCTGCTCGCAGGTTCGGTTAGCCGAAATGTATGCGGCGAACTGCTTCTGCTCGCTCAGCTCCGCAGCCTCCGCCTCCGTAGCGCTTGCAGTCAGCTCCGGGTGCAGCATACCGCGGTCACCCGCATAACCACAGCAACCCCAGTGCTTCGGCACATACACGTCGTCACTCATCGCGTTCGCAATCTTCTCAAACGCAGGCTGAGTACCCAGGTGCGTCATGGAGCAGGTCGGGTGCAGAGCGACCGACGGCAGGGGAGCGGACACGGTCAGCTTGTCCAGCATGTTGTCCGCGGCGAACTGCACCGCATCGTACATGCGCAGACGCGAGTAGTCCGGCTCGCCCGGCTTCAGGCCGTTCACGATCTTGTGCTCAAGCGCCTTAATAACCTTCTCGCGCATCACCTCAAGGCCCTCAGTACAGGACGAAGCGTCACACACGACCGGCAGGCGGCCACCGTCAGTAGCCTCCCACAGGGACTTCAGCACGCGGTCGCTCATGATCGAGTAGCCGTCGGTGAAGCCCTTCGACTTCCACGGGGTGGAGCAGCACATCTCACCAATATTGTCGGGGATGCGGTACTTCACGCCCGCACGCTCGCACAGGCGGATGAACGCCTGGGTTGCGTTGACCGGGTCGTGCTTGCCGTCGCCATCCACACCGCCGAACATGGAGTTCACGCAGGCGGGGAAGAACACAATCTCAGCGGTTGCGTCCTTGTGCGGCTTACGTGCCGGGCCACCGACCGGCAGGTCCTTCTTGTAGGAAGGAACCATATCGTCGCCCATGACCTTACGGGCAATGTTGGTGGTACCGTGCACCACGGGGAACGGCAGCTTCTTCGCCACAGTCAGGGACTTACCGGCAACCTTATCCATGATGCCCCACTGCTGTGCGGCAATCTTCCAGCCGGTAGCGGCCAGCTTGTCCTGGTTCTCAGAACGCAGGCGGCGAATCAGGTCACCGGTGTTGATGTTCACGGGGCAACGGGTCTGGCACATGCCGTCCACAGCACAGGTCTCAATGCCGTAGTACTCGTACTCCTTACGCAGGCGCTCAGCGAGCTCGTGATCGCCGTTCGCCTCAGCGGCAGCAATCTCACGGCGCAGCACAATACGCTTACGGGGGGTCAAAGTCAGGTTGCGGGAGGGGCAGACCGGCTCACAGTAGCCGCACTCCACACAACGGTCGACTTCTTCCTCAACGGTCTCAGCGACCTTCAGATCGGTCACGTAGTCGGTGCCCGGCTCAACCAGCAGAACGCCGGGGTTCATGAAGCCCTTCGGGTCAATGAGGCGCTTAATCTGGCGCATCACGTCGAAGAGTTCCTCACCGAACTGGCGGCTTACGAACGGAGCCATGATACGGCCGGTACCGTGCTCAGCCTTCAGCGAGCCGTCAGCGGCAAGAATCAGCTGAACCATTTCTTCAGTGAAGTCGCGGTAGCGGTCCAGCTGCTTCGGGTCGCGGAACTGCTCGTTCAGCATGAAGTGGATGTTACCGTCCTTCGCGTGACCGAAGATCACGGAGTCCTGGTAGCCGTGTGCGTCGAACAGCTTGGTCAGGTCGCTACAGGTGTTGCCCAGAACCTCGACGGGCACGACCACGTCTTCGAGCAGTGCGTTAGTGCCGGAGCGGCGGTTACCCGCAACGGTGGTGTACAGGCCGCGGCGTGCCGCCCACAGTGCGTTACGCTCAGACAGCTTGCTGGTCATCGACACCGGCGAAGCCACCGGCAGGCTCTTAAACATGGGTGCCGCAGCGGCAGCCAGGTCGCTCAGCTCCTGCTCGGAGTTGCCCTGGAACTCAACCAGCAGGGCGGCGTGATCCTTCACGTCGATGGCGGCGAGCGCCTCCGCAGCCTGACCGGTACGCTGAGCCACACGAATACTGGTGGCGTCCATCAGCTCGACGGTTGCCAGCTTGTTAGCAACCAGTTCGGGCACGGAGCGTGCAGCATCAATCAGGTTGTCGAACACGAGCAGGCCGGTGGAAATGTTCTTCAGAATCGGCAGGGTGCGGTAGGTAGCCGAAGCAACAAAACCGAGGGTGCCTTCCGAACCAATCAGCAGGTGCTGCAGAATGTCCACGGGGGTTTCAAAGTCGACCAGGGAGTTCAGGCCGTAACCCATGGTGTTCTTCATGGAGTACTGCTGGCGAATCTTCGCCATGGATTCGGGGTTCTCAAGCACGCGCTTGCGCAGGCGCAGCAGACCCTCGTGAAGTTCAGGTTCGAGGGAGCGCAGCTTCTGGTCAGCGTCCGGTTCGGCGGTGTCAATGATGGTGCCGCTGGGGAGCACGAACACCATGGAGTCGAGGGTGTTGTACGTGTTGTACTTGGTGCCCGAAGACATGCCGGAGGAGTTGTTAGCGACCACGCCACCGATGGTGCATGCGGACCAGGATGCCGGGTCGGGGCCGAGCTTGTAGCCGTAGGGTGCCAGGTAGTTGTTGACCATCATGATGGTCGCGCCGGGCTGCACGCGCACCTTCTTGCCGTCTTCAAGGACCTCAATCTTCTTGAAGTGGCGGCGGGTGTCGACCATGAGGCCGTCACCGCTTGCCTGGCCGGAGAGGGAGGTGCCGCCAGAACGGAAGGTCAGCGGCAGGCCGAGGTCGCCTGCTGCGCGGAAGATATTGGCGACGTCTTCGGCGGAGTCGGGGCGGACCAGGCCGGCGGGCACGAGCAGGTAGTGGGATGCGTCGTGGGAGATTGCCAGGCGCTCGAGTTCGGAGACGCTGGATTCGACGGCTTCTGCGCGCGCATCGGAGAGTAGACGCTTGAGGGTGTCCTCGTAGGGGGACTTGAGTGCTTCGGACGTGTTTGACACGACGGTCATGATCTTGAGCTTCCTTACTGGTGAAGGGTGTGAATGCTGTCCTTATCTCAGTATCTGCTCTTGAACACCGTCTTTTCCTGTTAGCTATGGCTAAGCTTGGCGACTACTTGTCACCATAAAGGGGGTGGGTTATACACCGTGCCGATGTGCGTTTGTGCCGCATATTTGCTGGCTTTCCGGGGGAATACGCCCGGGCCTGCGGAGGCGCACCCACCACACTCTGAACGCCGCGGTTGCTCTTAGGCGCGGCTGCCGAGGGTTGTAACATTCCAGCGGCTAACCCAAAAGGCGGCTAACCCAAAAGAAAGCGTGGGGCAGAAAGCTACATGCTTTCCACCCCACGCTTGTGTAACGTTTAGGCTTCGTCGAAGAAGTCCTCATCAAGCTTCATGATGGTGTACGTACGTGCCACCTGCACACCAACACCGTACTTAATCATGAGGCGTGCCAGGTGCTCACCATCAATCAGAACGAGGGAAATTCCGCTACCAAGTTCCTCCGCGTAGCCGCGTGCGCCAGACGTAAAGGAGCTCGACGTGATGAACACGCCCTGCGTTGCCTTGCCGTGCAGCGCGCCCACAAAGTTCTGAAGGTCGGGGCGGCTCACCACGTTGTCCTTGGCGTAACGCTTAGCCTGGACATAAATCTTTGAAAGACCCAATGCATCCTGGTCAATGATTCCGTCCACGCCGCCGTCATTGGAAGCCGGAGTAACGGTGCCGCGTCCTGCCGGGCCGCCGTAGCCCATCGCCAACAGAACATCCACCACCAGATGCTCAAAAGCAGTCGGAGACATTGCGCGGACGCGTTCCAAAATATCGTGCGTCAGCGCGGACTCAATCTGAGTGATGCTTTCATCAATGAGTTCCTGCGGGGTGCTATCAGACACCTCAGAGGGTGCAGTCGTGACGGCAACAGTCTTGGTAGCGGTCTTCGGGGTTTCCTGCGGGTCCTGCTCGGAACTATCAGACTGGGAACGCTCACGCGTGCTGCGGGCGGAACGAACGATATGCGCGACGACATCATCGGGGATGCCCCCAGGATGAGCCTCAATCAGCTTCAAGCCTTCGTCAGAAATAACCTGCTGACCGCGGCGAGGGGAATCAACCGCACCGAACATCTTGAGATAGGTCAAGCCCCAACTAATGCGGTCCACATAGACGGGACGCTTGCCGTTCGGCAGGTAGGGTAGTAGCTGCTCGTCAGAAAGCGGGTAGCGCTCTGCTACAGCGCTATAAATCTCTTTATTGGTGCGGGAGTTGCCGTCAGATAGGTAAGCAAGAATGCTGGGAATGAATTCGTAGAACTTGGGAAGTTCAACCTCAGTGGTATCAGGCGACTGAGCGGTCATCGGTGTATCTCCATTGATTGATAACGGCTGGTTAATAACGGCGGGTAGTCCGTTCTTAATATACCTCTAATACAAAAGATAATCGTTACCAGAGGTGCCTGTTTTCCCTTGTGCAGGCTTTATTAGCGCCGCAGCTGCTCTTAGGCACGCCCGCCGAGGGCCGTAACATTCCAGCTAGCAGTACTATCAGAAGTCACCACACCACAAAATAGGGGAGAACCCGCCGAAGCACGCACCCCCAAATCCTCCACAAACACGCGGCCACCCGCAGGCACACTACGCTCCTTACGATCCACACCCGCACAATACACCGTCATCTTCGCACCCGAACGGTTCTCCACCGCAACCGAACCGCCGCCCGATTTCGACACAGTATCGTGCACAAAACCGCGGTGTAAAGACCGCCGCCCAAAGGTCACAGCACAAGGTCACAGTGCAACGAAATAGAAACGCAAACGCAACGGCGTGGAGTATCATTCACACTATGGATAAGGCAGAACAGAACCAGACAGACAACACGGTAAAGAACGGCACAGCACCCAATACCTCGGGGAATACCTCGGGCAATATTCCGGGGAACAGCCCGGTGGGTGCGTCTGCGCGCCCTGAAACTGTTGCATCTGAAACTACCGCATCTGAAGCCGCCGCTGAGAATACCACGAAGGCTGGTTATACCCAGTCGGCACCGGCAGAATCCAGTGCCGCCAAAACTAGTGCTGCAGCAAGTAGCCCCGCAGAGGCTACCGCCCCCGGCATGGAGGCAGTACAGGTTGATGCCGTGCAGATTGATAGCGCCCGCCTGGACAGCACCCACTCCGTCTACTCCACCGACCTGGACCCCGACGACGACTACGAAGAGGTCGTCGAAGAGTACGCCGCCACCGACGCGCCGGACGGTACGCACCGCGAGGAGCGTCGCATCACCCGCACCACGCATCACCCGCACGGCAAGGGCGACCAGAAAGCTGGCACCCAGAAGGCAGGCACCCAGGGTAACCCCGATGGTGACGCCGAGATTATTGATGTAGGCGAACCTGAAACGCACACCACGACTATCCGCACGGTCACCCGCACCGTCACGGACCCGCCGCGTCGCGCCCCGCGCACCCGCCTGTTCCGCACGCTCAGCAAGTACCGCGGCGAGAAGAACCTGGCGGCGTGGGAGGAACGCTCCTCCACGCCCATGTTCGTGGCGTCCGTACTGTACCTGCTCGCGTTCGCCGCGCCCATCATGAGCACACGCATTCAGGAGCCGTACGACGCGTACCTCAACATCATTCAGATGATCCTGTGGGGCCTATTCGCCGCCGACTACTGCATTCGCCTGTACTTGGCGCCGCGGCGACTCTACTTCATCACGCATAACCTGATGAACCTGGCGATTGTGCTGCTGCCCGCGTGGCGTATTGTCAGCTTCCTCTCCATGATTTATATGACCGCCAACCGCCAATATAAGAGGCTCTCAGAGCTGGCGGTGAAGCTCTTCGGATACACCGCGATCTTCATCATCATGTTTGCCCTGTCGATCTATTCGGTGGAGTCCTCCGAGCCGGGCGCGATGATTCGTGACCTGCCCACCGCCTACTGGTGGATGTTCACGACCCTCGCCACGGTCGGCTACGGAGACGTTTACCCGGTCACCGGTATCGGCAGGGTCATCGCCGTGATCGTCATGCTGTACGGCGGGGGCTTGGTCGCGGTTGCTACCGGTGCGCTCGCGAGCTGGATTATCGAAAAGTTTGGTGGCAGGGAGGAGCAGGAGTACCCCGCAACCAAGGCTGACGTGGACGATCTTCGCCAGGAGATTTCTGAGTTGCGTGCCCTGCTGGCTCGTGAGTATGCGCGCCGTGAAGCCCGCGACTGCAGGCTGCGTGAGGTCGTAGATGAGGAGGGCGTGCACCCCGTTCCTTCGGAGGCGGAGGCGGCACGCCGCGCCGGTTTCGGTACCGCTGGGTTTAGCGCTACTGGGTTTGCCGCACCGGGTGCTTCTGCAGATGCTCCAAACGCCGCACCTGCTGAGGAGCCCGGTGAGCCTTCGACCTCTCATGAGGTCGCTGTGCGCGAGCAGGAGCCGGTCGCCCTGCTGGAGGAGACCCGCCAGACGTTCACGATTATTCGCGAGAAGTTCTCGTTGCGTTCCCGCAAATAATAGGAGTCTGCGAATAGTAGCCCGCGAACAGTAGCTGGGCTGCGGCAGCGCGGATATAAGTGCAGATATAACAGTTCAGTTGAGGCTTGGCGCTCAAACCCACACCGCGTACCCGTTGAAGCGGTGGGTTTGGGTGCCGAGCCCACGCGAAGGCAAGACGAAGGCAAGAAAATTGCCATCCACGCCACCGTGCGGGATATTTCGCCTTGTCGAGGCAAAATTAGCCCGCGCGGAGTGCAAATTGGGGCTCGTGTGCGCGAAAAACCCCTCAACTTAAAATCTAATGTGACCAAACTATCTTTTAAAAATGACCGCTACTGGTGAAACTCCTAGCCAGAGCCTATAAACTATCTACCGTGCCGGTTATCGAACGCCCTGTAGCCCAACGCGCTACGGGGTTTCGTTATATCCCCACCTCACTCACGGGGAGGCACCACTCAACTCACAAACTCACTCAAACACATACTCTGTTAGGACACGTTCGTGGCACCTAAGTCCACTCTGAGCGCGCTCGCACTACTCGGCGCGCTCTCCCTCACCGCGTGCGCATCTGCGCCGAATAATGCCTCCGCAAGTGCGGTTGTTGACCCCGCAGCTTTTGAAACCGCCGAGCCCAGCGCTGTTTCCGCCCCCGGCGACGACAGCACCGGAGTCAAGGCGGCGGTTATTACCTCGCATGACCCGTCGATTCACCCGACCGCGACCCAGCCCACTGAGACCCCCGCGCCGGACAACACGAGTAACCAGGAGCCTGCCGCATCCGCCGCGACGGCTGTTCCCTCTTCTGTGCTCGCGACTCGTTCGACTGCGAGTGCTGACGGCACATGGGTTCAGCAGGATTCCACCAACCTCGAGAACTACATGGACGCAGTCATTCACGACGGCATTATCGAGGTCACCTACCACCTGAACCACGAAGAGCTGGCAACCCCATTCTGGGTCGGCACTTTCGAGGCAAAAGACGGCAACTTCAGCTACATTTCGCACGTGGACCGCGCGAAGCTGAGCCGCGCACCGTACGCCTCCGATAAGGAAACCAAGGAATTCGTCATGGAGGACGGCGTGCTGAGCTTCCCCATGACCTATGAGGGAGCCACCCGCATCATTCACCTGGAAAAGCAGCACAGCTAAGCGCGCTGCCGGGGGAGCCATCTCATATCTGGCACGCATGACGGACGGGGCGTTCCCGTTGCCGCGTGCGGGTTATAGAATGGGACTATGAGCGAGAACACGACCCCCGAGCATGGCACCGCAGCCTCGGTGCAGGATTCCTTCGAGCTGCCCAGCGCACCGGATCAGTTCCAGCGCCTGTGGACCCCTCACCGCACCGCCTACGTGAGCGGTGGCCAGAAGGACTACACCGAGAAGACCTGCCCCTTCTGCACCGCGCCCAGTCGCAGTGACGAAGAGTCGCTGATTGTGCACCGCGGCGAGCATGCCTTCGTGATTCTCAACCTCTACCCGTACAACCCCGGGCACCTGCTGGTCTGCCCGTATCGCCACATCCCGTTTTACGATGATGCGACCGAGGCTGAAACCATGGAGATTGCGCAGCTGACCCAGCTCGCCATGAAGGTTCTGCGCGAGGTGTCGCATAATGACGGCTTCAATATCGGTATTAACCAGGGCAAGGTTGGCGGCGCGGGCATTGCTGATCACCTGCATCAGCATATTCTGCCGCGCTGGAGTGGGGATACGAACTTCCTGCCGATTATCGCTCACACCAAGACCATGTCCCGCACGCTGGACGATATGCGTGTGGCCATCGCGGAGGGGTTTGCCCGCCTCAGCTAGATGGCGTGGCTCATCCGTCAGATAGTCCGGCTGAGCGGCTTGGTGATTTTGAAATTTTGCACTAATTGCTTCAATTTGCCAGCTAGTGCACAGAAATTCTGCGTCATAAATGCGCAGATTGGGCAGTCGATGCGTATTTGAATGATGTTATGTCCATTGGATATGGCAAAGTTTTAAATGCAGCGACGCTGCGGGGAAGCTTCCGGCTTCCAGAAACACCGCATAGCTCACCGAAAAATAGCGGTCACCGATCGCTTTCGGGCTTGGCAGGGTAAGCGCCCTGCCTCAACCACAGAGGTCAGCGCCTCAGCTGAGAACCCACCCCGTCGTGCGTGAACGCACGGCAACACTGCGAGGGGTGCGGATCAGCGTGAAGGACGCTGGCCTCTTTTTGTGTTCTGCGGATGCGCGTGGCAGATGCGTGTGGGGGCGAGCGCGCCGGGAATGTGCGGAACGTCTAGGGTGAGCCCGCCGGTCGTGCCACGAACCCGCCAGACCCGCTAGATTTGCCAGCACTAGATGTACCAGACCCGCTAGAGTGGAATGCTATGGACTACCCCAACCTGCTTGAGACTGCTTTCGATGAGTTTGCTGCTGCGCCCGCCGCTGGTGATTCTGCAGGCGCGCCGCAGCTGCTCATCTGGAGGCAGATCCGCTGGTCCAACCGCCGCCCGCTCATTGAGGTGGAACCGGTCGTGCCCGGCGGGGGTGCTGAAGGAGCTCATAACCGGGCATCTCAAGCGGCGGGGGAGAGCGTCCCTATCCAGGGAAGCAGCCCCGCGCAGCCTGGCGTTCCGAGCGGGGTTCGCATCCAGATTCCGTTGACCCCCGGCGCCTACCTGGGGTTGCGCATTCCGCGCGATAGCGAGGGGGAACTCTACCGCTACTGCGCCGGCTACACCACCGGCATGAGCAATGACGCCGCCCCCGAATCCGCGGGAATCCGCCGCGTACCCTGCCCCGAAGGCACCCGCATCCAGCGTGGCCAGCAGTGCCCGCGCTGCACCGCCCGCGACGAATTTACCGCCCTGCACAGCGCGCACCTGTACCCCGGAACGCTCACCGAATCCATGCGCGCCTACGCAATGCTGGAGCACCGCCTCTACATCGCGACCTTCCCGGACGGCACGCACAAGGTTGGTACGAGCTCCCTGCATTCGACCCCGCGCCGCCTGGATGAGCAGGCGGTCGCCACCGCCACCTACATTGCGCTCGCACCCGACGGGCTTGCCATTCGCCGCGCCGAAGACGCCGTGACCGCCCTCGCGAAGATTCCGCAGGTCAAGCAGGTGGCGAGCAAGTACCGCGCCTGGACGAACCCGCTGCCCGGTGCGCAGCTTCGTGTTGCCCATCAGGAGGCGGTTGCCCGCGCCCGCGAAGCGCTCGCCGAGCTGGCGCGCACCGAGCCGGAGGTGCCGCTCACCGCCCTGGATGAGCCGTGGAT
>ERZ1699231.246-NODE-246-length-15699-cov-2.867005_pt1 | contig 15699 bp, 18 predicted proteins | sample MGYA00581551_ERZ1699231 | MGnify/ENA primary metagenome ERZ1699231 (study PRJEB42319, sample SAMD00040326) | human oral metagenome | material: saliva | host: Homo sapiens | study: EMG produced TPA metagenomics assembly of PRJDB4115 data set (Metgenomic analysis of... | reverse complement strand
CGCTCTTCAATTCTCGCGAAAAAGAAGGCATTGAAAGCGCCAATCGACAGCATACCGACGCGTATTGACGAACTGAAACGCTCGATTCCCGAAACCGGGAAGGATGAGAAGGAGGTTCGCGCACAGTTGGAGAGAAACGAGTCGGAGCAGGGGAATCTCTTGCGAGGGTTGGGAAGTAGCCCCGAAGCTGAAGAACGTAGACGGCTTTCAGCCAAGTTGGAAACTCTACTGTCGCAGATCAGATCGAAGGTTACGTCGGAATACAATCAAGCTGCTACGAAAAGAGCGGCGGCTGTTGGCAAACTAAATGCGGAGTTCTCCAAAATAGAGCCTATCGCCAAGCTCGTGACAGAGATTGAAGGGCAAATAAAAAGCTCTGCCAAAGAACGGGAACGCCTGATTGAAGAGTGGAGATCCATTAAGGCCGAAACTTTTAATGCAACGGCCGAGGACTTTAGATGCCCGTGTTGCGACAGACCGTTTGAACCACACCAAATTGAAGCAAAGCGTGTGGAACTGCTGGAGAAATTCAACATTGACAAAGCCGAGCGTTTGGAAGAAAACCAAAAGAAGGGAAAAGATTTGAAGAGACGACGCGAAGATTTGGAGCGTCGCCTTGAAGAATCCCGCAAGGCGAAAGAGCGAATGATTGAAATCAACGCCGAACTTTTGACACTCAAAACAAAAGAACGAACGGACACGCCGTTGGAAGATGCCATTGCGAAGGCTACCGAAGGGAACGCTGAAATCTCGGAACTCCGCCTTCTTATAGAAGCTCTCCCGGATACAGCACAACCGGAGGACAACGAAAGTGCTAACCGACGATTGGAGGAACTGCGTAGTGAACAGAAAGAGTTGCTCGAATCGCTCTCCGTCTTTGAACGCGTAGAGAAAACGAATCAGCGCATCAAAGAGTTGCGTTCCGAGTTATCGAATCTTTCACAGCAATACGCAGAAATCGAGCATAAGGAGGATATGCTGTCAACGTACATGCACGCCTTTGCCACCACTGCAGAACGAAAGATCAACGAGAAGTTCCGCATTGTCAAGTTCCGCCTTTTCGACTATCTGATTGACGGAACGCCCAAAGAAACGTGCAAGGCTACGGTTAATGGAGTCGCCTATAACTCGACGCTTAACAGCGCAGCGCGAATCAACGCAGGATTAGACATCATTCGCACCCTATGCGAACACTACAAAGTGCAAGCCCCGGTCTTCGTTGACAACGCAGAAAGCGTGAACAATCTTTTGCGCATTCCCTCTCAAACAATAGAGATGAGAGTAACAACGGAAGATTTCACTGTCACTCTACAAGACGACAACACCAAGCAATAACCAATAAAACCAGAAACAATGGCAACCCAAGTCGCAGTATTACGCACGATGCTTGAAGCAGACAGCGTGCAGAAACAATTTTACAACGCACTCAAAGAAAACAAAGATGCGTTCACGGCATCGATCATCGATGTGTACACCGGAGACCAAGCCTTACAAACTTGTGAACCGCGTTTGGTGATACAAGAAGCACTCAAAGCAGCAGTTCTCAAATTGCCCATCAACAAGGCGCTGGGATTCTCCTATATCGTTGTTTATAACAACAACAAACGAGACAGCAACGGGCAATGGGTAAAGATCCCCACTCCAACTTTTGTTGTAGGCTACAAAGGCTACATTCAAATGGCAATGCGCACGGGGCAATACCGAACAATCAACGCGGACGTGGTCTATGGAGGCGAACTCCGAGGGGTAAATAAACTAACCGGAGAAATCAAGTTCGACGGCGAAAAGACGTCTGAACGAGTGATCGGCTACTTCGCCCACTTTGAACTTCTCAATGGTTTCAGCAAAACACTCTACATGAGTGTCGATGAAGTGGCCGCCTACGCCAAACGTTTTTCGCCTTCCGTACGTCGCGAGACAACGATTGAACAGCTTATCGAAAAAGCACAAGAGACTTCTACCGGGAAGGGAACGGGTTGGGAAGGAAATTTTGAAACCATGGCATTGAAAACCGTTATCCGACGTCTCCTTTCAAAATACGGTTATCTATCAATCGAGATGCAGGATGCGATGATCAACGAATCTTCGGTGGAATCGTCTGCACAAGCTACTCGAGAAGCGATGGTTACTTCACCCGATACGGCGATTGATCTTGACGCAGACAGCTACGTAGAAGTAAAAGATGAACCGCACAACAGTTGTTCTCCAACCGCCACTACGGGAGTAGATGAGAACGAAACCCCCGATTACTAATTTATTCGGCAATGAAACTACAAGTTTTAGGATCGTCCTCCAAAGGGAACTGTTATCTACTCACCGCGAACGATGGCAGCACCTTGATTATTGAGGCCGGTATCGCGTTTCTCGAAATCAAACGAGCTTTAGCCTTCAATCTTTCACGGATTGTAGGATGTGTGGTGAGCCATCGGCACGGAGATCACGCAAAAGGGCTGGCAGATATGGCACGCGCCGGAGTAACGGTGCATTGCTCATCGGACGTGATCAATTCTCAAGACTTAGATGTGCAGCCACTCCTGGTTGAAACAACCCGTCGACAATGGCTGCTCGTAGGAGGAGAGTTTGAAGTACTCACATTGGAAGCATTTCACGATGTGCCTTGCGAGTCTTTTGTAATTCGTCATCCTGAAATGGGAAAACTTCTCTTTCTCACAGATAGTGTTTCCTTCCCATATAAAATCCAAGGTCTCGATCACGTACTCATCGAAGCGAACTACTCCGACAATGTTCTTGAAGAAAACATCCTCACGGGCAAAGTTCCGTCTTCTATGCGATCACGTCTTCTAACGTCGCACATGGAAATCTCCACAACGCTTCACGCCATACGAAAACAGGACTTGTCGAAGGTAAAAGAGATTACACTATTGCACCTCTCTGACAATAATTCCGACCCCCAAGAGTTTAAGCGTCTCGTGGAATCTAAGACGGGAATAGCAACATACCTCGCACTGCCCGGATTGGAAATTACGCTTGAGACATAGTATAAATTCCCCAATGTTCAGATACACCCTCGAATTAACTCAATACAACCGTCGCGACGAACAAATTTTTGTTCCGCTGCGGCTCTTTCTCGAAACATCGCCCGTCGGAGAGTACGTTTGCACGGTGCAACGGAAGCAACGCCGACGGACAACACCGCAAAACAAATATCTCTGGGGCGTTGTTTACCCGATGCTTTTAACGGGATTGCAGCAGGCGGGATGGGAGTTCACGAACTGCGAACAAGTACACCAATTTTTCAAACAGCAAGTGACCGGCGAACACGTCATCAACTACAAAACGGGCGAAGTCGTGACACTCCCCAACTCGACGGCCGCAATGACGACGCAAGAATTTGAAACCTACATCGACCGCCTGCGCAACTACGCCGACCAATATCTCAATATCGAAATCCCCGAACCACAAAACGAAACACTACAATGAAATACTACGAATGTAAGACCCGCGTCGAAATGGCCGAAGAAAGCGGGAAAACGGTAGAGAAACGCTTTTTCTACCTCGTGCAGGCCGATAGTTGCACACGCGCCGAAGAACTGGTGATGGCCGAATACGAGCACAGCAACGCACTGGCGAAAGTGACAGACGTGGTAGGCCGAAAGTTCCACGAACTGATCACCGACAAGTGCGACGCTCCAGAATTGAAGTTCTACAAAATCGTCTACACGATTACCTCGCTGGACGATCGCAGAGGTATTGAAATCGACAAGAAAGAAGCCGCGCTCGTGGCCGCCGAGAAGCTGACCGACGCAACGGACTTACTCTTTGATAAGTTCGACAAGTGGGCGTACGATCCCGTACTCCTTTCGGTCGTTGAAACGCCGATTGTCGAGTTCATCAAAGACACGAACAAAGAAACGCCCGACGCTTGATGCAAGACGCTGAACACCGATTGCAATGCGCCTGCGTCCGTTGGTTTCGCTACCAATATCCGCCACTCAGCGCGCTCCTCTTCGCCGTCCCGAACGGCGGACGAAGAGATCCCGTAACGGGGGCGCGTCTGAAAGCGGAGGGCGTTGTGGCGGGAGTTTCCGACCTTATCCTTTTCGTTCCGTCGAAGCAGCACCACGCGCTGTGCATTGAAATGAAGACTCCGAAGGGTCGACAAAGTTCCTCGCAGAAGGAATGGCAGCTGCTGGTGGAGCTATACGGATACAGATATGAAGTGGTGAGAGACTTCTTAGAGTTTAAGCAACTCGTCAAGTCTTACATATACGAAGAAGTCTGCAACGATTTCGAAGGCTTCCTACGTCTGATGGATTTAGACGGGCGAAGTAAAGAGATTGTCTCAACGTTTCGAAGAAATCGCGAAGCCTTCGCGCAACTCGTGAAGACGGGCAAACAAAACAAAACCGCACAATGATCACATAACCATGGCACGCCCTACCAAATTGGGGCTGGACTATTTCCCACACGACACGCACACCGATCAAGACACCGCGCTCGCACTCGTAGAAGCCGAATTTGGTCTTGAAGCGTACGCCGTGTACTTCAAACTTCTCGAGTTTATCTACTCGCAAGGGTACGCAATCCCGTGGGGTTCCGATGAGTGTCTATTATTCGCAAAGCGTATAGGTGCCTTCGGCGTTTCATCGAGGATTTCAGAGATCATCAAGGGGTTGGTTAGGCGTTCTCTCTTCGATGGGAGGGTTCTTAACTCGTTCCAGATCCTGACGTCGGCAAGCATACAAGCCCGATGGCTAGAGGCCAAGCGCAAGAAGGTAGAGGACATCGACAAGCGTTTCCGATTAGTCGCGGACAATCGGACAGCCCCCGAAGTATCTGCACCCGAAATCGGGGTTAATACACCCGAAAATGGGGTTTTTGCAGCAAAAACCCCCGTTTCTACGGTAAAAACCCCCGTTTCTGCAGAAATAACCCCACAAAGTAAAGTAAAGGAAAGTAGAGTAGAATATACTTCTTCTCCTTACGTAGAAGAAGTACGTCCGTCTTCCGACGGCGCGCCGCCCGAAGAGGGGCAAAGATTTTCGGGTGAAACGCGAAAAGAGTCCGTGCCGGCTGAGGCTCTCGACTTGAAAGCGTTTGCCGACTTCTTCAATAAGACCATGGCGGCGCAGGGTGCACAGATTCCACAAGTCCGCGCCATTCCGCCTAAAAGCAAGCGCACGACTTTCCTGCTCGCCCGTCTTCGCGAAGACGGCAAAGAAGCTCTCGCCGCGGTGGTGAAGAAAGCGGCGGCGTCCGATTTTCTCAACGGCGGCGGCTCCCGCGGTTTCGTCGCAGACTTTGAATGGCTCTTCCGCCCTAACAATTTCCCCCGCATCTTAGAGGGAACGTATGACAACCGACCGCAGCAGTCCACAACTCAACTCACACACCATGGCACAACCGCAAAATCTGTCGACGATAATAGGGAACGGCAACGCCAACGTGGCGAATATTTCGACGACGTGCTCGAACGCCTTACCTACGGCAACGACTAAATTACGCGAATACATCACGGAGGAATACTGCTCCGGCATTCAGCCGCTATTCGCTGCGCAGCCATTGCGCTGCTACCTGGGAAACGCACCGACATTAGTGCGAGTAGGACGCGAATGTGGCGACAAGTTTGCCGTGGCGTGGCTCTGCAAACAGATTCACGAGTATGTGAAGACGCTTTCGACGGCCGACCAACTTAGCGCAGCCGATATTAAAAACCTCGCTCTCGTGATTTATGCGGCTTACCCATCGCTGAACCTCGACGAAGTGATGCTCTTCTTCTCGCGTCTTGCCGCCGGCATCTACGGCATTGTGGGATACAACAGCGTGCGCGGCGAGAACATTACGGTGAGGATACGCCAATTCCTCGAAGATCGCCGCCGCGAGCTTGACCGATACGAAAGGGAGTGCGAACAAATGGAGCGTGCCGCCGAAGACGAGCACCGACGCAAACACGCCATCAGCCACGAAGTCTACAAACAAATGCTCTCCACGCTCGCGGCCGAAAGGTTCGGAGGCGACGAGGACAAAGCACAAGAGTATATCGCCACACACCCCGAAGAGTTTTAACTTAAAAACAGAAACCAATGAAAGAAGAAATGACTTTCGAAGACGTGATGAATTTATATCACCGTAGTGTATCAGAAGTGTTTTACCTGATCGAGAAGCAGGGGCTGCCTGTAGAACCACGATTGCCCGGCGAAGAGTTCCGATTTTCCAGAGAGAAATTGAACAAATGGCATCTGCATTTACCCTTTAACCTCCAAGACATGTTTAATGGTGCCAATGGACGGCGTTTGACGATGGACGAGGTTTTGGATGAGTATGCCGTCTCAAAAGAAAAGCTACTCGACGCGGTAAAGTTCAATAGTATTCCATACACGTACAGCCTCCCTTGCACGTTCTTGTTTGATAGAAAGGATATCGAGGTGTTTCTAAAAACTAAAGCAAAAAGACGCGGACAGGAAATGAATAGATCTTACCAAATCAAGCGGGAAGTATTAGCCGAAAAGGAAGAGCTGGAGCACGCCATGCGTGCACAGATTCGCGCTCTTTGTTTCCAAGTGAAAGAACTCGCAAAGACCATCAACGAAACATCGGCCGCCTCGCGTTTTGCCGGCGATGAAGACGCCGCCCGTGCGTATCTTGCGGCGCACCCCCGCGAATTTGACGCGCACCGCGCTTTTCAAGGCGCACACGAATAAGTTATCAAAGCAAGCAACAAACGCTGTCAGCGGCGAAATAAATAAGCAATGCGCTGTTTTCAGCGCGATAATCTCCAACAAAAAGCATGACACACAAAAAGAAAACCCCGGAAACGGCACAGATGTCCCCGAAAAACGCCCGGCACCTCACCACCGAACGCTTGCATGACCTCGCCCGCAAGTGGAAACGAGCCCAAAGCGCCGAGCGCGCCGTGGCACTCTTCACCTATTCGCCCGAACACGGCGTGCAGTATGCCGTATTTGGATGCGATGAGCATCTCACCGAAATTGTAGCGAGCGGCGTGCGCTTGCGTCTCGCCACTCAACTCCGCGCCACGGAACCCGACGCACACATTTCCATCACTTCGGAAGACACGGCGGCGCAGAAGTCCGCGAACTTCTGGCAGCGTCTGCGCACGTGGTTCTTCCGTTCAGCATCAAGTAATCTTCAATAGAAATGAGAGATATTTTGTTTAGAGCCCGTGACTATCACGGAATTTGGCGCTATGGCAATTTATGCCATTACATAGGTGACTCTAATCTTATGTACGAGACTAACGAATATTACACCATCAGAGAGCAGGATCCTGACTGTGAGGAAGAGTACGTCGTTATCCCCGAAACCATAGGGAAGCTCGTTTGGAAATCGAGCGATGGTTCCCACGAAGTCTGGGAGGGGGATATAATTGAGTGTCGACTCTTTGGCTGTGCCCCCAGCGATGTTTGCATGGCTGTTTGGGATACCAACACCTTGTCCTTTCGTCTTCGCTGGCCTGGACAAATACAATACCGCTCAAAATATTCCTTCGTTGACTTCTTGAGAAACTTGTTTACTGAAGGAGAAGGTGTCGTTATTGGCAACATACACGACAATCCTCGTCTTTTTAATGAAGACAAGAAGAAGCCCGAAGACTTCAAAGAGACAGAATCGTAAAATATCACTATGCAAGTAATCAAATTCCGCGGCCGCTCCATTGCCGACGGCTCCATCGTTTACGGCGGAGTGTTGCACTACGCCACCGCCTCCTACATCGTTCAACCCGACACCCGCCACGCCGACGCATCACCGCGCTGCATTGAAGTGCACCCCGATTCGGTGGCGCAATACATTGGCGTGAAAACAGCGGACGGCGACGAAATCTACACCGGCGACGAGGTGAGCTACTACGATATGAACAACGAGGAGACACGCCGCGGCATCGTACGATACGATGAAGAAACAGCGGCTTTCTACGTTGCCGGCGTCCTTCAAATCCCCGTGTACTTTGAGCCCCATTTCGAATACAAACTAATTCCCTAACAATATGACAGCAACAGAATACGAACAACAAGCCCATCGCACTATTGCCGGTCACGCGGCTGAAAATATCCCGTATCTCTCCTTTGGCCTTGTGGCTGAGGCGGGCGAAGTGGCGGACAAGATCGCAAAGGCCGTGCGCCGTGGCGAAATCGAAATCGACAACAACGAGATTTTCTTTGTCCGCGGGAACTGTTCCCAATTCACCGACGGCCTCGTGTCCGAACTCGGCGACGTGCTTTGGTTCGTTGCAATGCTGGCGCGCCGCCTCGGCTTCAGCCTTGAAGAAGTTATGCGCCGCAATCTCGACAAACTCGCCGACCGCCAAGCCCGCGGCGTGATTATCGGGGACGGCGATAAGCGATAACTAGAAGACGAATCACTCAAACATTAAAACTATGACAGCAGAAGAATTTCAACGACTATCCCTTAGAAGCTTCAAAGAGTCTGAGGAGTACAACTTTGTAAATCTTTCTTTTGGGCTTATCTCCGCCGCGGGTAATATCGCTCATGCCTTTTCCAATGCCGGTAAACACAACGATTTGTCATTTCGTGACAAAGACCTCCGTATCGCGCACTTAGAGTTCGGCCGTCCGGTGCTCCGCAATGTAACGTACAATCTCTGTGACGTGTTGATGACAACCTCTGTATTTGCGAGTTACCTCGGCTTTAGCCTCAAAGACTTAATGGAATTCTGTCTCTATACACTCGCAGACCGCCAATCCATCGATGATCTCGGCAGAAAAGGATACTTTCTGTAACTCCGCAGTTACGACGCAGTTACATAGAAATCACACAGAGGAGCCCCGCGAATGCGGCAAGTTCGTGTTCGCGGGGAGCTTCTTGGTTACATCATAGTTACAATGAAACAATACATCGACCTACTCGATCACATCATAGCAAACGGGGTGCACAAAGACGACCGAACGGGAACGGGAACGCGCTCCGTGTTCGGCTATCAAATGCGATTCAATCTCGCCAACGGATTCCCATTGCTCACCACAAAGAAACTACATTTCAAAAGCATTGTCTACGAGTTGCTGTGGTTCATTCGCGGAGACACGAACATCAGCTACCTAAACGAGCACGGTGTGCACATTTGGGACGAATGGGCGAACAGAAAAGGCGACCTCGGCGAAATTTACGGCTATCAGTGGCGCAAGTGGCGGACCGTAAAAGGCGGACACATTGACCAACTCGACCGCGTTGTGCACGAGATCAAGACGAACCCCGACAGCCGTCGCCTCGTTGTCAGCGCGTGGAATGTCGAAGCGCTCGACCATATGGCGCTCCCGCCGTGCCACCTTCTCTTTCAGTTCTACGTATCGGAAGGCCGCCTCTCGTTGCAACTCTACCAGCGAAGTGCCGACGTGTTCCTCGGCTTGCCTTTCAATATCGCATCCTACGCGCTCCTCACGCACATGGTGGCGCAGATTTGCGACCTCGAAGTCGGCGATCTCGTAATTTCGCTCGGCGACGCACACCTATACAACAATCACATCGAGCAGGCGAACTTACAACGCCACCGCACACCGCGTTTTCGCCCCACGTTGCGACTCAACCCCGAAGTGCGCAGTTTGTACGACTTCCGCTACGAGGACATTACGCTCGAGGGCTACAATCCCCACCCACACATCAAGGCGAGAGTATCAGTTTAGCAAGCGTTTGCCCCTCATTTCTGGGGCAACGCTTTGCGCGTTTTCATCTCGAATTGACACTGAGCGTCACAGATGAAAGTTTTTTTGTACCTTTGTCGGAACACAACACAGAACTATGGAACTAACAGAAATGCCACTCTCGCAGTTGAGCGAGAATGTGTCTAATCCCCGTACAATTACAGACACGAAACTTGAAAGGCTCGTCGAGTCGATTCTTGTCTTTCCCCGTATGCTTTGGACGACCTTATTGCACAAACAACCGCCGTCGAAGGCGACGACTAATCCCCTAACAACACGAAACTAATAAATCACGACTATGAGTGCACCACAAGACCGACGAAAGCAGCAGATCAGACAAGCACGGCTCGAAATCGTGTCCGAACTCTATAAACGCGGGTACAGCCTGCGAAAGATCACCGCCGAAGTAAAACGACGACTCAACATTCCGAAGCTCGCCGTATCGACTACATACAACGACGTGCAGACGCTGCTCAAAGAGTGGAGAGAAAGCCGTATCGAAAACATCGACCAAGCACTACAACTCGAACTCGAACGCATCGACGACACCACGGCCGAACTCTGGGAACAGTGGGACAAGTCGAAAACAGAAACACAAAAGACCACCACCACACGAAGCGGACGGATCAAAGGAAAAGGAAACGCAGGCATCGAAACCGACGCCGTATCCGAAAGCCGTACCAAAGTCGGAGGACTCGGAAACCCTGCCTACATCGCCGAAATTCGACAGCAACTCATCGAACGCCGAAAACTCCTCGGCTTGTACGCCCCCGAAGCGCGACAAGTCAAAAGCGAAGTCACTGTGCATCGCCCGCCGTGCGAAATGACCACAGAGGAACTCGAAGCCGAACTCAAGGCCTTAAGACTAATGTAATGAATGGGGGACGGAATATTCTTCAAAGTAGATAGGGACTACAAAGTCCATCAAGCCGAACCTGCGGTAAGAGCCTTTTACGTCGCGCGCGAACTTGGTCGGCGAAAGGCTGTGCTGTCTTTCCCCCATTTCCTCGACTACACCGATCCGAACTACTCGCGACAATGGTTTCACACACTCATCGCCGAGAAATGCCAAGACCTCCTGCTCGGAAAACTCAAAACCGGGCGGCTTATGGTCTTCGTCCCACCTCAACACGGGAAATCGGAAATTGTATCGCGCAAGTTCCCTGCCTGGGCTTTGGGTTACAATCCGAACCTAAAAATCGTCGGTACGTCCTATGCGGCAAGCCTTGCACAAGGTTTTTCGCGTTCCATACAGCGCACGATCGACAGCTCCGAATACAAAGAGGTGTTCCCCTGCACGTTTCTCAATTCGCAGAACGTGTCGACCGACGCAAAGCGCGGCTATCTGCGCAACATCGACATCTTCGAAACCGTCGGTTTCGGGGGCTTTTATCGCGCCGTCGGTGTGGGCGGTGGTTTGACGGGTACGCCCGCCGATCTCGGCATCATCGACGACCCGGTGAAAGACGCACTCGAAGCCGCTTCGCAGACCTATCGCGACCGCGTGTGGGAATGGTACACCGACGTGTTCCTCACGCGTCTGCACAACGACTCGAAGCAGTGTTTGATCATGACTCGTTGGCACGAAGACGATCTCGCGGGGCGTTTGCTCCGCACCGAGCCCGAGAAGTGGACGGTGATCCGCATTCCCGCTCTTCGAGAAGATAGGGACAATCCCGACGACCCGCGAGAAATCGGCGAGGCGTTGTGGGAAGAGAAGCACAGCGCCGAGCGACTGCACGAAGCCGAAAAGCGCGCCCCCCGCACCTTTGCCGCGCTCTATCAGCAGCGCCCGACGATTGAAGGCGGCAACATCATCAAGCGCGAATGGTTCGGGCGCATTTCCGCCGCGGAGTTCGCCCGTATCGCCCGTAGCACGCCCCCGACGTTCTTCATCGACACGGCCTACACGGACAAGACGACGAACGACCCGACGGGCATCATTGCGACGTGCAAGGTAGGCAACGATCTCTACATCACCCACGGGCAAAAGGTGCTCATGAAATTCCCCGATCTCCTGCGCTTCATCCCTTCCTATGTCGAGGAGCACGGCTACACATCGCGGAGTTCCATTCGCATCGAGCCGAAGGCAAACGGCCTTTCCGTGATCGATCAGCTGCGAGACGTTACGGGGTTGAACGTTACGAAGACGCCGACTCCGAAGGAGAGCAAGGAAACGCGCCTAAATGCCGCCTCGCCGTCGGTGGAATGCGGGCGGGTGATACTTGTAGACGGGGCGTGGTGCGAAGCCTTCATCGACGAGGTGTGCGGGTTCCCGTCGAAGCCTCACGATGAATTCGTGGACGTGCTGTGCTATGCCATCGATTATCATCTCGGACGCTCCGGCCGCGCAATCGACCTCGCGGACATATCCCGAAAAATCAACGGGTGACGCTTTGAAATACGACTATGTTTTGATTTGTATGTAATTTGCTTTGCGAATCCCCCCTTCGTCGTGATGACGCGGGCGGGGAACTCGGCACGCCAGGGAAGAGGGACATTAACGCCTTGTATTTGTCTATGCTCTCATCTGTACAAGACCGCCGCGGGGTTCGACTCCCCGCCGTGCCACAAAATGGTTTCTTCATGGTATCTAATTGAAATGTTACCGGCTGCCGCCCGCTCGTGAGAGTCGGCGCAGCCACACGGCCGCGGAACGCACGCCCGTTCACCGGGATAGGGAGTTTTTTATGGAGATTTTTCTCCCGAGGTGGTTCGAATCCACCCGCGGCCACTCCGTTTTTATCGGAAACTCGGGACGTTTTGCCTAAAAGGCGGGACGTTTCGACGGAAATGCCCCCATTCATCGAAAAGCTCACTGCAATGGATATTCGCGACATCTTGGACTCCTCGCTCACGGCAGACGAGAAGATCACCGCTCTATGTGAAAAACATCTCAACATTCCCCCGTGGCGAGGGCCGTCAGGGCTGATCAACGCCTACGACCCCTCACTTCACCCCGTGGCCAACAAAGCAATTTATCGCGATGCGGTGACAAGTGAGGGGGTGCAGCCCGTTACGCGCATCATACTCGACTTTCAGCGTCTCGCCGTCCGCCGTATGGCCGAACTCATTTGCGGCATCCCCGTGAAACGCGTGTACAAACCTACGAACGATCGGGAGGCCGAGGTGGCGGCATTCCTCGAATCGGTCTACGAACGCAACCGCATCGACTCTTTGAACATCGAACGCTGCAATCTCCTCTTCTCTTGCTGCGAAGTGCTCACGCTTTGGTATGCCATCGAGGAACCGAACAACGTCTACGGGGTGCATAGTCCCTACAAGCTTCGCGCCCGCAACTTCGCCCCGTCGTCGGGCGATGAGCTGTATCCGCTTTTCGACGAATACGGCGACATGATTGCGATGAGCGTGGCCTACACCCGCCGCATTCGGGGCAACGACGTTCGCTATTTCGACACCTACACGGCCGACCGGCACATTTGTTGGAGCACGTCGACGGGGGGATGGACGGAGGAGTGCAACGAAAAAATCACCCTCGGGAAGATTCCCGCCGTCTATATGTATCGCCCGACCCCCGTATGGGAGGAAACGTCGAACACGGTCTACGAGATGGAGTGGGCGCTTTCGCGCAACGGCAATTATCTGCGTCGCAACTCGAAACCCGTCTTTGCCGTCTTTGCCGACGAGCAAATCCCGTTCGGCGACAGCTCGGACAAAGACGCGCTCAGCGTGATGCAATTCCCGAAGGGGAGCGCGGCGCAATATGTCACCTGGCCGCAAGCCGTCGACAATCTCAAATTCTACATCGAAGAACTCCGCTCGCTCTTCTTCACTCAATTGCAGCTCCCCGACTGGAGCTACGAGAAGATGAGCCAACAAGCCCTCTCGGGCGAGAGTCGCAAGCAAATGTTCATCGACGCACAGCTCAAGGTGAAAGACGAGAGCGGGCGTTTGATTGAGTTCTTCGACCGGGAGATGAACGTGATAAAGGCCTTCGCTCGGGTGATTTTGGGCTCGGGCTATGCGGAGGCCGTCGATTCGCTGGCGGTGGAACAAATCATCACCCCGTTTTCGATCGAAGACGAAGGCGACACGATCAAGAACCTTGTTGCAGCCAACGGCGGAAAGGCGATCATCTCGCAACGCGAAAGCGTGGAACTCTACGGCCACAGCAAGGACATCGACAAGACAATGGCCGAAATCGCCGCCGAAAATGCCGTCGACGTGCTGCAACCCGAATCGGGATTCTAACCTCAGAAACCAATGCCGAGACTTACTTACGAGCAACAGCACCTCCGCAACATTCTCCGGCTGGAGAAACGCATCGGAAAGCTCTTCGACGAGGCCGCCGCCCGCGTGGCGCTCTTGTCGGAGAGCGTCGACGATTTTTCACCCGAAGAGGTGTTCGCCTTCGACAAATATCCCTATTTGCGCAATCGCGCAAAGAAACTGATGCTCGAACTTCACGGCGCGCTCTCGACGACCGTAGCCGACGGGGTGCGAACGGAATGGGATTTGGCGAACGCGAAGAACGACCTGCTGGTGCGTTCTGTGCTCGGGTCGGCGGCAAAGCATCTGAGCCCGGAGCGCCGAGCCCGCTATTTCTCGACCAACGCGGGGGCGTGCACGGCGTTTCTCGCTCGGCGCGAACGCGGGATGAATCTCTCGGAGCGGGTGTGGAATCTCACCGAGCAGTTCAAGGAAGAGCTCGAAATGGGGCTCGATCTCGGGCTGCGCGACGGCGTTTCGGCCGTCGAAATGAGCCACACCCTTCGGGCGTATCTTCGCAACCCCGACGCACTTTTTCGGCGTGTTCGCGACGAGCACGGCGTGCTTCACCTCTCGGAGCGGGCAAAGGCCTACCACCCTGGGCGGGGCGTCTATCGTTCGGCCTACAAAAACGCACGTCGTCTGGCGGGCACGGAGGTGAACATCGCCTATCGCACGGCCGATCATCTGCGCATGCAAGAGTTGGATTTCGTGGTCGGGGTGGAGATCAACCTTTCAGAGAACCACACGTGCCTCGGCGCGGACGGCAAGCCGCACCGCTTCCACGATATTTGCGACGATCTGAAGGGGAAATACCCGAAGACGTTCAAGTTCACGGGCTGGCATCCGCATTGTCGTTGTTTTGCCACGCCGATCTTGAAGACGGAGGAGGAGTTCGACGCGGACACGGGGCGCATTCTCAACGGCGAAGAGCCTACGGAGGGGAGCGAGAACGAGGTGAACGAATTGCCCGACGAGTTCAAATCGTGGCTGCAGGAGAACAAGGGGCGCATCGACGCGGCGGCGGCGCGCGGCTCGCTCCCGTATTTCATCAAGGACAACGAGTCGCTGGTCGGCAGCGTGTTTGCGCCGAAGAAAAAGACGCTCCTCGAAATTGCCGAGGAGCGCCATGCAAAGCGTACGAAGGAAGAGGAGGACGCGATTCGCGAACGCTGGGCGGCGCGTGCGAAGGAACACGCCGAGGTGAAAGGTGCAGCTGCCGAAACACTCAAAACTGCCGCCGACTTCGGGGAAATCGACGCGTCGGGCTTGGCGCAGGCCGTCGAGTCGGGACAAATCGCGAAAATCAAAGCGGAGACGACGAAGTTGCAAAGCGCGATCGAGGAAATGAAGAAGGCCGAAGACGAACTCTCCGACCTGATTCCCGATGCGCATAAGTGGCACAAGGAGTTCACTCTCGAGGAACTGAAAAGCACGCACGCGGCGGTGCAAAAGAAGCTCGCGACCTTTGAGGGCTTGCCGCTGGAGGCGCAGGCCAGCAAGTTGAAGTACGAAGTGCAATGGGTTGCCGACAATAAGAAGTATTCGACATGGCAGGTTGCCGAAAGCGCGTACAAGGCTCAACACGCTGCGGTGCTCGAAAAGATCGAATGGCAGAAGGTTGACGATCAAATCGAGGGGCTTTCGTCGTTCAAGACGAAGTCCCCGATCTTCAAGCAGGCCATCGCAGACGCGAAGGCGGCACAAGAGATGGGGGACATTGAGAAGGCGAAAGAAGCGATCGAAATAGCGGAAAAGAAGCGCGCGGAACTCGAGAAGAAGAAACAAACCTCTAAATCTTCGTCGGGAACGTGGACTGTAAACAACACACCGC